>ERZ827452.11-NODE-11-length-292460-cov-9.490323_pt1 | contig 292460 bp, 205 predicted proteins | sample MGYA00519866_ERZ827452 | MGnify/ENA primary metagenome ERZ827452 (study PRJEB31778, sample SAMEA3449307) | human gut metagenome | biome: human gut; feature: human-associated habitat; material: faeces | place: United Kingdom | collected 2010/2012 ... | reverse complement strand
ATTCACCTACCACCTCCCCCTACGGGTACTCCTCCTTCCCGAAGGAGGAGATTTAGGATACTATTGACTTTTTAGTCAGCCCCTACCCACAGGGGGAGATGATAGGTGAGCACCCCTCCCCCAAAATAAACTAACCCCTATTGAAAACCAGTTTATTGCTTATTTTTTCCCTTTTGTGTCTTCAAGCGGATGACCGTGAACGAATAAGCCGGCAATTCCTGCTTGAAGCTGGTTCCTGCCTCTATCGTATCCGTCACCGGAAGCGGAGTCGTCTCGGGTGCACCTGCCAGTACAGTCCGCGTAGCGGAAGACTGGATACCATCCATTCCCGGCAACTGGACATCCGTCTCTATGCTGACGGGCAACAGATTCACCAGTTTCACAATCACATCCCCCGTCTTACTGTCACGAACGATGGAAGAACCAACACGGAGTTTTACGCGACCGTCCTGATTATCAAGGTTTATCTGTGAAGGGATGTAATGGTCGCCTGCGTTCTGACCGTACAGTTTCTGCACATAGTATCCCGTTGTCGGTCTTACTTCCCGATTGTTGAAGTAGATCAGGTCCGGATTCCACTGCGTCCGTCCGTCTTTTGCCAGCAGAGGAGCATAAGAACTCATGTGCACTACATCTCCATTCCGTTCCAAAGCAGCCAGATAAAGTGCTTCGGTCAAAGCTGTTTCCATATTCGCTCTGCGTCCGGGGATGTGAGTGGCATATTCGCCCAGATATACTTTCGTCTTTTTAGAGCGGTCGTACTTGTCATAGAAGTCCTGATTGTGCAGGAACCATCCCGGAGACTGATAATAATGTTCGTCTACCATCGGAACACCGAGTTTGTCCGCCAGTTTCCAGCCTTCCACATAGTCTGTTCCCTCATTGAAAGGACCTACTGTGCCGACAACGATTATCTCCGGATATTTCTCTTTGATAGCAAGGTATATCATCGTGAAGCGTTCTTCGAAGACATCGGTGATCAAGTCTTCATTACCGATGCCGATATATTTCAGATTGAAAGGCTTCGGATGACCGGATTCGGCACGTATCTTGCCCCATTTGGTTTTCTTTGCATCACCGTTCGCCCATTCTATCAGGTCGAGGATATCCTGAATGTAAGCACCCATCTCGCTCATCGGGATACCGCCTTGCTGACCGCCTCTCAAATCGCCATGACAAGCGGAATTCTGACAAGGTACACCTGCCGCCAGCACCGGAAGCGGTTCCGCACCTATATCTTCGCAGAACTGGAAGTATTCATAATAACCCAGTCCCATGCTCTGATGATATCCCCAAAGGTTACGGGCAGGTTTACGGGCTTCCAGCGGTCCGATAGTATTTTTCCATTGATAGATGTTCTTCAAACCGTCTCCATGAGCCACGCAGCCTCCGGGGAAACGGACAAAGCGCGGGTGCATATCGGCAAGTGTCTGGGCAAGGTCGGGACGCAAACCGTTCTTTCTGCCTTTGAATGTATTCTGCGGGAAGAGAGAAATCATATCCAGTTCGATTTCACCTGCCGATTGCGGACGAAGTTCCAGACGGGTATCGGCGGACGCTTTTGCTGTCAGCACTGCTTTATACGTTTTCCACGAACGGGAAGAGACGGTAACTGTCGTTTCACCCTGTACGGTGCCGTCAGCATCTACGAGGTGTACCAGTAGTTTTCCGGACTTGCTGCCTTCCGGAATACGGGCAAACAGGGAGAAATCATATTTCTCGCCTGCTTTAAGCGCGATTCCGTCAAAACCGGTGTTGGTCAGGGCAGCTCCCGGCTGGTTCGTCTCCAAGACGGCATAATGCGGGTTGTTCGGATGGATAGGGTCCGAAGTCGATATGGTAAAGGTGGCGTTTTCTCCTTCCAGCTTCCATGAATGGGTGCTGTTCCAGTTCTTGTCCCCTTCACGGTCGGACGGGTCGTATTCGAAGTCCCGGTTTTGGATCAGTTCGGCATACAGGCCGCCGTCGGCGGAGTAGTTGATGTCTTCGAAGAAGATACCCATCAATAAGTCGCTGATTTCTTTTGTTTCTTCCGGTTGTGCTGTGACGGTGGCTTTGACCGGTTTCAGTCCGGCAAAGCGTTCTTTATCCTGTACAGGGCGTTCGCCATACAGGGAGTTACGGTATTGGTTCCGTTCGTAGGTTTGGGTCAGTCCGTCCACTACCGACCAGGGCACTTGGCTGACAGTTCCCGTTTCTTCGTGTCCGGCAATCTTTGCTTTGACTCTTGTTCCTTCAAAATCGGAAGTCGTACGGGGATATTGCTGGGCTTCCCAGTAGATCAGGTCTTTTGATCTGGCCTGACCGTATCCATCGTGGTCGTTCAACTTCCAGACACAGAGCCATTCCCCGCCAGGAAGTTGTTTCAGATTCGGGTCGAGCATCTTCTTCTGCGATCCCCAACGGCTGTAATCGCAACGAAGATAACCGTAGCCTTGTCCGATTTCAAACCAATGTTTCCCGTCCATGCTCCATGCAAAGCGGAGTCCGCTACGGCCGTCGTCCCCCCGGGTGGCGTAGGCAAAAAGGGATACTGAATCGGGAGTAGCAGTCGTTTCGTGCATTGCGGCAAATGCGGCCGGCTGCAACGATAGTAGTAATACACTAAATAGTAGAAGTAAATGTTTCATGGTATAAATTATAATAGTAAGATATCTGCAAAAACAGAGTACATATTCACTAAAAAGGTCCGATACTCTGTTATTTCCCGCTTTCCCAATGGCTTCTCAGTTTGGCGGCTTCTTCTTTTGTCAAATGGATCACCGCGCCGTGTTTGGGCGACGAGAAATTGGTCGTCTTCATCACTCCTTCGTTGAAACGTCCCAGGTTCTTGAAATTCACGAAGTCGGAAGTCTCGATGAAAGCGAAGTTATGGGGGTTGATGCCGTAGACGTCGTACATCAATACCCATTTGTCTTCTCCGATACGTTTCCAAAGGTTGGGAGCTTCGCAAGCCCTGGGTTCGAAGTCGTACCAGCGAGGATCATATTCGTAATCACCGTTGATGCGGTCTGACACGGCCTGTTTGATTCCGGCGCCTCCATCGTGCGAAACGTAGAACATGCGATACCGGTCGCCTACCTTGGTGATGTCACCGTCGATAGCCGATATTTTCTCGTTGGGATACTCGAAGAGGATTTGCGGGAGTGTCTCTATCCGGTCAAAGTCATCGTTGACATAGACATAGTACAGTTTGTTCGCCTCGTTCTTGAAACGCATGGTGAAGTAAATCATCAGTTTACCTTTCTTGTCATCGTAAGTCACTTCGGGCGCCCATACGCAGCCGATTTCACCCAAGCCTGCCGATAACAGGTCGAAACGGGCATTGGTACGTTTCCAGTTGATCAGGTCCCACGATTTCATCAGTACGAGTCCGCGGTTGTTTCCCCAGCCGTATTCTTTTCCGTCACGTTCCCATTCGGTATCACGGAAGCCGTCTTTCTGCGCATAGATGTGCAGGTCGGTCATGGAAAGGTAGAAAGCTCCGTCCGGTCCGCGGAAGATGTGCGGGTCACGGATACCTTTTTGCAGGGCGATGGTATCTCCGGCGATCACCGGTTTGCCGTCGTTCAAGGCAGTAAATGTATATCCGTCGTCACTGACGGCCATATAAAGGCTGTGCGTCTCGTCTTTATGGAAGACCATCAAGTAAGCCCCCATGTCCTTTTCCTGCGGGATGGCGTTACGGTAACGGAACTGACGGAAGCCGGCGCTGCCTTTTCCGGAGGAAAGCAGTCCGATGCGTAAAGCGTAGAAGCCGCCGTAGTTGTTATGGTGCAGCTGAGATACATCCATGTTTTCTACCAGCGTAGTCCATTCCTTGCCGTCCTTGCTGACTGCTATCCGGACACTGTTTCCCTGATTCTGTATCTTGGCGAGGAAACGTTTGCCCAACTTGTTAGGGAGGGTAAAGCTGTTTTCCGCGTTTCTGTAGATAGTGAAGTTCTTTCCGTCAGACACGACTCCAGCGTATGCCTTTTCGCTGTAATATAGAAGAAGTCCGGCTGTGTTACCCTTGCCTACGTTGACTTCCACCTGTGTTTCGTAATTCTTGTCTTCGGCGGTGGCCAGCAGTAAGCGGGCATCGGAAGGGGTACTCCCTTTCGCATCTATCCATAAGGTCTGTTTCTTGAAGCTGAGCGACTGAGGGGCATATTCTTTCCAGAAAGTCCATTGGAGTCCCGGTTCCGGTCCTTCGAAGTCATCCGAGAGGCTGAGTCCGTGTTTGATGGACGGATCGGTCTTGATGGGAGTGGCGGTGGATTTGGTACGATACCATCCATCGGCGGTCCATTCAATCGGTTCGATGAGGGTGGAGCGTCCCAGGGTGTGATAGCCTTTGGCATAGGCATGATATACGATCCACCAGTTGCCGTTCACATCGTCGATCAGTGTGCCGTGTCCTTTCGACCACCAGTTGTCATGGGCACTATAGGTATGCACTACCGGATTATAGGGAGAATTTTCCCACGGTCCGGTGACACTCTTCGAACGGGCGGCAACTGCCATGTGGCTTGTTGCCGGACCGGCCGTTCCTCCCTGCGCGGAAGTCAGGTAATAATAACCGTTATGATAATTCAGTTTCGGCGATTCCAGACACATACATTCCGTTTCCCAGTGATTGGGATATCGCCAGCCTTCGTACACTTTCTGTTTTTGGCCGATGGTGGCCAGTCCGTCGTCCGTCAGTCGGATGACTTCTCCTTTGTCAACATATAAATATCTGTTTCCTTCCTGATCGGCTATGTGTCCGGGGTCGATGCCACTTACTTTCAAGTCGATGGGTTTGCTCCACGGGCCCTTGATGTCATTTGCCCAGATCACCCAGTTTGTTCCTTTGGCCGGATAATAGATGTAGTATTTTCCTTTGTACTTCAATAAGTCGGGCGCCATTGCAGAGCCTTCGTATTCGGGCATTACGCGACAGACGGGTTCCCAGTTCATCAAGTCACGGGAGTGCCAGATGAGAAATCCGGGAGCGTAGTAAAAAGGAGAATGAGTCATGTAATAATCCTCACCATCGCGCATGACAGAAGGGTCCGGATAGTCACCCGATAAAACGACTTTCGGGTATTCTTGCGAATAGGCCTGTACTGTTGCACAGACAAGCAAAATGAACAACAGGAGTTTTTTCATGGTATTTATTTATGGGATATTAGATGGTGCATTGACGGCTTTACATCTTGTCGGGCTTGCCGTAGGCCTTGTACAAGCGTTTCAGTTCCTTGTCAGTAATCGGCATTACAGTGCCGTGGCGCGGATGGAAGTCCATGCTAATGGCATTGTCTATGACTTTGAAATTCTCCAAATCGGTGCTTTCCGTAAACTGATACTTGCCTTTCATATATACATCGTACATCAGGATGTACTTGTCCGTACCTATCAGCGGGAAGATGCCGGCACCTTCTACAGCTTCTTTCGTCTGTTGCTTATAATCTTCCGATTCTGTCCATTGTCCGGAAGTCAGGGAGGCGGTGGTTGCTTTTTTAATTCCATTGCCGTCTCCTTCCGTTTTATAGAACAGGTGGTAAAGTCCGTCTTTATAAATGATGTCTCCGTCAATACAGGATTTGCCATTCTTCGGGAGGAACAAAGTTTTGGGTTCTCCTTCTATATCGGTGAAATCTTTGTTAGCGTATGCGTAATAAATAATGTCCGGGCCATTACCATGCTGCATTGACCAGTAGACCATGTATTTCTTCGCTTCTTTATCATAAATAGTTTGCGGTGCCCATACCCGCTTCAAATCTTCCTGATTCGGGTATTTCTTCTGGATATTCACGATGTTGGAGGTCCAGTTGACGAGATCTTTCGATTTCAACAGTACCATGGCACGGTTGGAACTCCATCCGTTGCCGGAGACCATGTCGGTTACGACCATGTAAAATGTCTTTCCGTCTTCACAACGAAGAATGTGCGGGTCACGCACTCCGCCCGTAGAACTGATTTCACGGGAATCGATGACCGGTTGGTTTCCGTTTAATGCATAGTAGTTGTATCCATCGGGGCTGACAGCCATCCGGATGGCTTCCTCACTCATCCTGTTTCCGGTGAAATAGACAAACAGGTAGGCAGATTGCTGGCTGTATCCTGTCAGCACTCCTACTAAAAGGAGTGCCAGGAGTAAAGTATACTTTTTCATATTCATTTGAGAGCGAATGCTTATTTATTAATACTTGAAATCAGACGGTTTCACATAGACGCGGTATTCACGGATCATGCCCGGATAGTCCTTCTCGGCACGGGGCAGATAACGGAAGCCGGTCACTGTTTCCACTTTGCTCAGGTCGATTACCAGTTGATGGGGGTAAGCGACATTGTCAACGGTCATCCAGAAAGTGGATTCCTGCAAGTCGAATATCTTATCCGCCGTACGGTTTCCGCTGCGTGTCTCTTCGCTATCGGCATAACGGATTTTCCAATGTTCGCGGGATACGGGTTTACCGTCGGCTCCCAGCACATCGAACTCTGCAATAGCGGCAATATTGTTATTGGCTTGTGGAGAGAGTGCTTCCAGACAGAAGAAACGTCCTTTCACCGGAGCGGCGAAACGTACTTCCTGCCAGCCGTTGCCCGGCGTGAAGGCTCCTTCGTGCGCAACCTTTTCTCCTGTCAGCTTCAACTTTTCTCCATCCTTGCGGTGTGTTTCCGGCGCTTTCTCGCGGAGTACGTCGAGGATCGGTTTCTTCAGACCTTTGATTGATGATTTCGTCGGACCTTTCAGGTCGAGGACGAGGATTTCATTCTCGCCTTCTTTCAGCCAGCAGCCCGGTATGAAAAGTGTCTGCTGGGGACCGATTTCCCAGAAACGTCCCATCGCATGACCGTTCACCCATACCATACCTTTGCCCCATGTGCTCATGTCGAGGAAAGTGTCGCCTACTTTATCGAGTTTGAAAGATGACCGATAGTAAGCAGGCATAATCGGTAATATTTTCGTATCCTTGTAGTTCTTGTTCTTGATAAATGAGTAGTCTACGGGGAAGTTATATACAGTCCAGTTCTTCAGTTCTTTCACCTGATTGCCCGAAAGGAGTTCTACCTTTTCGGTGATTCCCTTCCGGTCGTGGATGGACTTATCAAAGTTGACACGTCCCATTGCCTCTACCAGAATATCCAGTTGCGTACCTTTCTTCAAGGCCGGCAAGGTAGTGGTAAATTCTCCTTTGCGGCGGTCGAGACGGGCCAGCAGCTTGCCATCAGCGTAGATTTGTGCCCAGTCGTGCACTTCGGTGATTTTCAATGTAGTGCCTGAGGTTACTGCTTCGGGCAATGTGGTACGATACAGGATCGTTCCCCACCCTTGGTTGAATTGCTCCATCGGCTGAATATCCACCGACTGCTTGGCATCCGGCAAGTTGGAGAAAAGTGGAGCTACTTTGGTAAAATGAAATTCGGGTACTTCAATGACCGGCATTGCGGCAGGAACTTCCGGCAGTGCTTCACCGGCAGGAAGATACGTTTTCAGCAGGTCGCGGAGGAGATAGTATTTCTCTGTCGTCCATCCGGCTTCGCTGATCGGGGCATCGTAGTCGTAAGAACTGCACATAGCGGAGTAGGCAGGATTGTTGGCACCACCCCAATGTCCGAAAGTCGTTCCTCCGTGAGTCATATAAAGGCTGAAGGAGATGTTGCGGTCGAGCATTTCTTTGATGCCCTGTACCATATCTTTGGCAGGACGTGTTTCATGTTTCCGTCCCCAGTGGTCGAACCATCCGCTCCAGAATTCGCTGCACATCAACGGAGTTTCCGGACGAAGTTCTTTCAGTTTCTTGAATTGCTGGTCTATATTGGCGCCTGTTCCGAAGTTGATGGTCCAGATCAGGTCGTCGAGTGCATTCCGTGTAAAGTTACTGCTCCAGTCGCATTGGAAGAGAGGTACATCGGTAAAACCGGATTCGCGCACCAAGTCGCGTACGGCAGAAACATAAGGCTTGTCAGTGCCGTAAGAACCGTATTCGTTCTCCACCTGCACCATGATAATATTTCCGCCCTTATTTACCTGTAGCGGTGCCAGTTGCTTACCGACTTCTTTCATGAAGATGCCTACCCGTTCCATATAATAAGGATCGAGCGTGCGCAGTGCCACATCTTTCTTCTTCAGCAACCACCAGGGCAGGCCGCCCATTTCCCATTCCGCACACACATACGGACCGGGGCGGACGATGACATACATTCCGTGTTTCTGAGCGGCACGACAGAAGGCAGCGATATCATTCTGACCTGTAAAGTCAAACTTGCCTTCTTCCTGTTCGTGTATATTCCAGAAGATATAAATACAAATAGTGTTCATTCCCAACGCCTTACACATCTCAATACGATGATCCCAATAGGCTTGCGGAATACGGGTATAGTGCAGTTCGGCAGCTTTTACTACGAACGGCTTCCCGTCCAGCAAGAAAGTATTCTTGCCTGCCTCAAACTTACGGGCAGTAGTCTGCGCCTCTGCACTACTGAAAAAGATGACTGTAAAAAGTACTAGTAAAGCAATAAATCTGTGTCTCATGGCTTTTATCTCAATATAGAATTATAATTATATATAGTATACGGCAAAGATAGGCGATTCACCTAAACCGCAGGTACCAATTATCATTCAAAAAAGGTTAGAAATAAAGCAAAATCCCCTGAGACAGATTATTTTTAAAGGAAATACGACCTTTTGTTGACAGGTTACTTGTGTCTGTACCCACCCCTCCGGTCGATTTCCTTTATAGTATGAATGTTTTTCTTTCTTGTGTTTTTTCTTCCATTTAGAAGAGTTTTCTTCTCCTCAGAGCTGTTTTTATAATCCAGCCCCGATGAATCAATTATCTGCTTCGTCTTTAAACATTTGTTTAATTAGATCAATATTATCATCATAATCATTACCCGATAAAGTGATGACATCTGCCAAACCTACAATATTCGAATCTGAATCATAAGTGGTCAGCAAACAGTACATTTCACGTCCTGTGGCGTCTTCTTCAATATGAAGTTGTACCGGTTCACTTCTTCCTCCGGGAAGGTCTGCCAGATATTCAAAGTTCCTGGATAAGAAAGCTTCCACTATCTTCGCAGGGTTTGTCTCATCACGCTTAAACTTCTTGACTCCCATACTCTTGACTTTTCCTCCACTTTGAAAGTTGTATATATCAAAGTTATTCAGATAGGCAGCTATCAGGCAAACCAGTGTCATGATGATTCCGGCTGTACGCACCAACCAGCCTGCCAATGGAAGCAAACCGGGAAAAATAGCCAGAACGGCTCCTACCACGGCCAAACCTAAATATAACACAGGTTTCAGATTGTTCTTTCTTTTTTCAAATTTAGTCGGGTTGGCGGCATAATACTCGCTGATGTAACTGTAGTACTTGTTGTTCTTTTGTTCCATAATTATGTGTTTTTGTGATTAAACTATCTTGATCAATTTACCATTTGATTTGCACCCAAGGGCTCTTAGGATTAGACAACAGATCGTCTGCCATTCCCTTCATTCCTAAATTGTGAGCATTGGTCCCTCCCCAGATAGCCCTGCCAATAACATAACTCATCGCCATATCGTGCCATGATGTGAAAGAAGAATGAGCCAGTTCATAAGCCTTGTCGATATAATTCCACGCTTCCATTTCTGAGATATATTTAATATCGCAGCAGGCACGGGCAACAAAATTAATTCTGCCGGCATCCCAGCCAATCACTCCATAGCGGGCTATATCTTCTTTAGAAGTAATCACTTCATAAGCTATCAACTCCTCATAGACCTCTTTCAAATTTTGCAGTTGCCCGACAGCTTTTTCATAATCTTCCTGACTCTCCATGTTCTGCTGGAAAATATCGTCTTGCGCATTTTCATCGTCAAGCAAAAAAGCCTCATAAACAAACGGAAAGTAGTAATCGTAACCTTTCCGGCACAAATCATCCAATGTTTCGCGGGCATCATGAGCATTATTTATTCCCCACCATTCACCGAGAATAGTAGGCAACTTATCTTTGATATCCAACGAGAGAGTGTTCAGATATCCGCCTTGCTGCAAGGCATACAATGAACCTATAGACAGTTTTTTATACTGTTCTACGGATAATTTTGATTTTGATTTAAAACGAGGCCCCCGAAAAGCTCTTATAATAGTACGGACAAATGGCCATACCTTCATATAAAGAAAAGAAAGGACCATTACTCCGCCTACGACCCAAGGCATCCAACTCATGTCTGTCATAAATAGTGTTTTTGTTTTATTGTTAATACTAATTCAATCTTAATTCCTCTGCCACTTTGCAGGACAGGCTGATATCATTATATATGTCCTCAAGCAGCTTCCCGTCATTCAACGCACTTGGACGCACACATAAAAAACCGGAAGGCATCACGGCGGCATAGTAGAAAGTACCTCTGCTGAACGAAAGCATGATATCACATCCGAAAGTCTGGCGCAGCGCCGTCATATGACGCATCATCGCAGGAGTGAGCAACATACGTGCTTCTACTTCATCATCGGCATAAACGGCAAAATAGTTCTCAAACTCCTGATCTTCCAGTTGCACCAGTCGGGCACTATAGCGCTTCTTCAACCCCTGGATATTCTTCGCCAGATATCCGATCTTTTGTTCTAAGTGGTCGGGCAATATGATAATATTTCCTTTGAATCGCTTGTCTATCTTACACCAGGCAAACATACCCCGAAAATTGTGCGGACTGCTATCCAGCCGCGAGGCAAACAGCGGACGAAGCACAAAACGGTAGATCATGACAAAATATCCCAATACAGGATTGTACTGCAACTTATTCAACAGCCCGTAAGACACACCGATATCCGCCACGTGCAAAGAGTGCTCGCCGTGCGGAAACTGAATATATCCATATGTATTGGCTGCCAGTGCCGGATCAGAAAAAGAGGCGGAAAAGAGTTTGCTGTCTCTCAATATCCGGCTGTCTACCTGAGAGGAAGCCGAGAAATAAACGGTAGGAAACAGAGTAGACATAATGTGCTGCATAGCTTCCGACTCCCGTTCCTGAAAGTTAGTCATACAGCGGGTGAAAACGAAGTTGACCACTATAAATCCAATGAATACAGGTATTATATACTGCGTGAACTGCATATAGTTCTCAAGACCTATATAAGATACAAGCGCACCGCCAAACAACACAAACATAAACCAGCAGAATACAAAAAGATAAACTGCAATACTTCCTGTTCGTACCACCTTTCTCCAGCCATTTACCCGTAAAAGCTCCGAACGAAGCTGTTCTGATAATTTCTTAAAATCAATTGTGTCCATATTCGTATTATCTGAGAAGTTCGGCGACATTTACATTCTGTTGTTCCGGTTCGGGAATATCAATCAGTTCTTCCTGATGATGACCTTGCTGACGGGCAACAACGGAAGAAGGAAACATCTCGATGGTATTATTGTAGTCTGTTACTGCCGCATTATAGGTGCGCCGGATGGCTTGCAGTTGCAGTTCCATGTCCTCAATACTGTTTTGCAAGCGATGGAATTGTTCATTCGCTTTCAGTTCAGGGTAATTCTCGACCGACAACTGTAATTTGGTTAACAGACCGGACAATTCATTGCCACTTTTTATTTGTTCGGCTTCCTGTGAAGGTTGGAAAGAATGTGATCGAAGTGCCGTAATGCGGGTAAGAATTTCATTTTCATGACCCATATATGACTTAACGGCGGCCACCAAATTAGGTATCATGTCATTTCGCTGCTTTAATGCCACGCAAATACCGCTACGACATTGCTTCACCCTGTTTCGCTTAGCGATCAAATTGTTGACTGCCCAAATATACCAAAGTGCGATTAGCAGTATAAGTCCCGATCCAAAATATATAATTCCCATGCTTTTACTTTTGTGTGTATATCAGTTTTCAATAGTTATATCCTATTCAATTTTGACACAGGCAAAAGTAAACAGCATCCCACAAATTAGCAAACAAAGAGGGGGTATAAATACAGGTAAGCAAAAATCAGATAATACGTTAATTAATAAATCATTAGTTAGGCAGAAGACGGGGTATAGCAGGGTATATTTATAAAATTCAGAGGGTAATATTACAGTAATGGTCAGGAGATGATGTCCATTTTATGACCATCATCTCCTGACCATTACTTAAGTCTATTCAAAGTCAGTGTCTACAATCCGCTGAAATCGACTCCCTCAAATACCAGTGAAGGGATACGCCAGGAGGAGTTCAGACGCGGGTCGTTTCCGGTTGCAACCAACGAGTTCCACAAGGTAATCAAATTGCCGGTAACATTCATCTCGGATACCGGTTGCGTCAGTTTTCCATTCTCAATCAGGAAACCTTCGATGCCATAAGAGAAATCTCCGGTCGAACTGTTGTTGTTACCACCATTAAAGCCCGTAACGAGGATACCTTTTTCCACTCCGGCAATCAGTCCATCCAGATTCTTATCTCCCGTTTCCATGACCAGAATAGATGAACCGCTGATAGTCGGATCGACTCCCATCTTCTTAGCATTATAGGTATCAATGAAATAGGTATTCAGTACTCCCTTGTCAAAGATGGAGCGACGTTCCGTAGCAATACCTTCGTTGTCGAAATAGCGGGCGCCGGAAGCTTTCACCAAATGAGGTTCGTCCGTCAAAGTCAGCCGGTCACTAGCTATCTTTTCATTCAATTTATTTAATAAGAATGAGTTTTTCTGTTGCAAAGCCGAGCCGTTCAGCGCACTGATCATCGGACTTAGCAAACGGCTGGAATTCATTGGATCGACCACCATCGTATATTTGCCGGACTGTACTTTCTTTTGTCCCAGTTTGCGTAATACACGTTCCAGCGCTTTCTGACCGATTCCTTTCTTAATCAGATCGTTCATATAAAGCGACGACTCATACCAATAAGCAGAAGGACGCGCCTCGCCTTCCCCTCTGATCGTGATGTCGGCAGAAAGTGAGTACCACGTACTTTTGGTTTCTCCTTCGAAACCATTGCTGATCAGGCGGTAAGCAAAGTCCTCGCCATCGCCATAGGAAGAACCGACAGAGATGATCCGTTCGTCCTTGCCTAGTGCTTCTTCCGCTACGGCTTTCGCCATCTCTATTTTATCGTCCGGATTTAAGGATGCGAACTTGGCATCATATAGCTTTAAGTCCGGTTTCCCACCTTTATAGTAACGGGAAGGGTCCGCCAATACACGCGCCTCATCTTTAGCCAGATAGCGTGTAGAGTCTATTCCGTTTTTGATAAATGTTTCGAGCTCTTTCCGGTTCAGGCGGTTGGTAGAGATACTACCATAACGTCCGTCCACATATAGGGAAAGGCTTAATCCGCCTTCCGATGCCTGTTGCAATCTGTCCATCTTCGCATCGCGCAGTTCGAAAGAAGTGTTCGAAGAAGAGTATAAAAGGACTTTTGCTGCCTGGCAGCCATTCTTCAAGGCGTAGTCCATCGCCCACTGTGCCAGTTTCTTATTTTCGTCTGTAATCATAGGTTCGTCTTTTTAAAGTAAGCATTTACTTCTAGTTCTCTCCACCGACAGTCAGTTTGCTAACCAGGGCTGAAGGCATACCGCAAGTCACCGGACAGGATTGTCCGTCTTTTCCGCAAGTCCATGTACCGTTGTCGATCTTCGCATTGGTAGCTACCATCGTGATATCCGCCAAAGCTTTCGGACCGTTACCGATAATATTAATGTCCTTGATCGGTTGCGTCAGTTTACCGTCTTCGATCATGTAGCCCGACTTCACAAAGAATGTAAAGTCTCCGGCGCCGATCTGTACCTGACCGTTCGTAAAGTTATCTACAAAGATTCCCTTCTTTACAGAAGAAATGATATCCGATTCACTCACATTTCCGGCTTCCATATATGTAGCACGCATACGGGGTATCGGCATATTGCGGAACGATTCGCGACGTCCGTTGCCGGTTGGTTCCACTCCGTAGTGCTTTGCACTGATACGGTCGTGCAGATAACTAGTCAGTACTCCGTCTTTAATCAGATAAGTTTTCTGTCCTTCGGCACCTTCATCGTCGAAGTTCACCGAACCCCGATTGAACGGAATCGTACCGTCATCCACCACGTTGATATGTTCGTTGCAGACTTTCTTATTCAGCTGATCGGCAAATATGGAAACATTCTTCCGGTTGAAGTCCGCCTCAAAAGTATGTCCGATAGCCTCGTGAAGCAAGATACCCGATCCTCCGGCACCCATGACAACAGGCATTTCACCGCCTTTGGGTTTGATAGCCTTGAACAGAAGAGAAGTCTGGTCTACCGCTTCGCGGGCGATTACGTCCACTACCTCGTCCGACAGGAAATCGAATCCTCTGCGGTAAGCACGGGCAGCGTAGCCGTTCTCCGTCTTTCCGTCTTCTTCCATGATGCACACGGCACCCAGCGTCACCATCGGACGGTAATCGTAGAACATCACTCCCTCCGAATTGCAGAAGAAGATATGCGAAGTGGTATCGCTCTGACTTGCCTGTACTTTATGTACCCGTTTGTCCAAAGCGAAAATCCGGTCGTTCAGTTTTTGCAGATAAGGCATCTTATCTTTCAAGCTGACTTCCTCCCACGGGGAAGCAACGGTATAATAGTTCTTCTTCAGTTCCTTTTCGGTGAGATTCAGCGGTTTGTTGCCTTTGTTGGCGGAAGCGATGCGGGCGGCAGTACGGGCAGCTTTCAGCATATCCTCCACAGTAATATTCTCCACGTAGGCATAGCCACTCTGGTCTCCAATCAGTACACGGACTCCGACTCCATAGTCAATATTCGAATAACTGTTGTTCACTGCACCATCCATCAGGCGGATGCTGTTGGATATCGTGTGTTCAAAGAAAAGGTCGGCATAATCGCCTCCTTTCTCCAATGCCGCGGCAAGCACCTTCTTCAAGTCTGCCTCGCTTACTCCGAAATGATTCATAGCCAAAGCAACTGCTGCTTTCTTGTCAGCTCCTTCGCCGCCCAATGCACCCGGGGTAGTCAGAGCCATAGCAGAACCTGTCGCCAATGATCCGAGTAGAGCTATACCTCCGGTTTTTAGAAAATTTCGTCTGTCCATGTTCACTTATATTTAGTTTCAGTTTTCTTTTGTCAGCAGACTTTCCAGTTCTTCGGCATTCAGACGGAGATAGAATTGTCCGCGATAAGCTACAGAAATAGCTCCTGTCTCTTCGGAGACGATGATGGCGTGCGCATCCGATTTCTGCGAGATGCCCATAGCCGCACGGTGACGCAAGCCCAGTTCTTTCGGGATGTTCAGGTCGTGAGAGACTGGCAGGATACAGCCTGCGGCTTTGATCCGTTTTTTGCTGATAACCATTGCTCCGTCGTGCAGAGGACTGTTCTTAAAAAATATATTCTCAATCAGACGCTGGCTGATAGCCGCATCTATAATTTCTCCTGTACGGACCACTTCATCCAGCGGAGTGGTATGCTCGATCACGATCAATGCGCCTACTTTCTGCTTTCCCATGCTCAGGCAAGCCATTACCACCGGCATGATATCATCATGTTTCAAGGCTTCTTTCCTCGCCCCGCTGAAAAAATGCGCCAATGCACTGACATGCCGATGCGAGCCCAGCGTCAAGAGGAAACGACGAATCTCATCCTGAAAAAGGACGATCAAAGCAATCACACCCACATTCATCAAGGTATCGAATATGGAGCCCAGCAGTTTCATCTCCAGAATCTGAGTGACCACCAGCCAGATCAGGATAAAAACCAGAATGCCGGTAAAAACCTTGATAGAGCCGGAGGCCTTCATCAGTTTGTAGGTGTAGTACAACAGAAGGGCGACCAGCAGTACATCGATAAAATCTTTTATGCCAACGTCAAAAAACACGGTACTTATTACTTATTACAAGTTATTAATTCACAAACGACAAGAGAGTATCACCAACGGATAATGCCATTCTATCATTTGCCATATTCACTCTCAGTTCTCAGTTTATCCACAATCCGGACGGCTTCCACCGCTTCGCGCACGTCATGCACCCGAAGAATGTTCGCTCCTTTCATTAACGCAACGGTATCCAGTACGGTTGTTCCATTCAATGAATCCTGCGGAGTTCCTCCCAATAGTTTATAAATCATTGATTTCCGGGAAACACCGACTAACAGTGGAAGTTCGAAAATGCTGAACTCTTCCAAATGAGCCATCAACTCATAATTATGCTCCAGTGTCTTCCCAAAACCAAAACCCGGATCGAGTATAATGTCTTTCAGACCCAATTCACGAAGTTGTTGCACCTTACAAGCAAAGTACATGAACACTTCCTTCATCAAATTATCATAATGGGGTTCTTTCTGCATATTTTGGGGAGTTCCCTGCATGTGCATCATGATATAAGGCACTCCCAGGCGGGCCACAGTCTCAAACATCCGGTTGTCCATCTCACCGGCAGCGATATCATTGACGATAGCTACGCCATACTCCTCCACACACTGTTCGGCTACATCCGCCCGGAAAGTATCGACCGAAACGATAGCATCCGGATGATTCCGGTTTACGATCTCCAGTCCGGTACGTAAGCGGTTCATTTCTTCTTCGGCGGTGATGTGTTCGGCGTTCGGGCGCGAGGAGTAAGCTCCGATATCAATGATAGAGGCTCCTTCATCGATGATCTGCCGTGCCCTCGCTGCAATTTCCTCCTGCGTCTGCATCCGGCTGCCGGAATAAAAAGAATCGGGTGTCACATTGAGAATACCCATCACTTGCGGAGTAGCAAGATCGAGCAGACGTCCTTTCACATTTATATAAGTTGGAGAGATCAATTTCATTCTTGATTATATTCCAGTTAGACTGTTGCAAATGTAGATAAAAAAAGCAAGTATTCGTATTAAAATTAGGAAATAAACGTATATTTGCAATCAATAGCAATCAATAGAACTACCGAAAACGAATACCATGAGCCGATTGTCCCGAATTATCTTAGGATACCTTGTCTCTTTTTTGTTCATCGTTATTCCTGCAAAAGCCCAGAAAGAAGCTGAAGTTTATAACGTTGATTCCTCTTTGTATGCCTACTATCAGCGTTGCCAGGAACATTTGCTGGAACCGGTCGTGCTGAGTATGTCCGATACGCTGTTCCGTATGGCTAGCGGACAAAACGACCAGCGGATGCAGGCGGTAGCTCTCTCCACCCGGCTGGACTATTATTATTACCAGGCCAATAATGAAGACAGCATCATTTTTTATACCAATAAGGTAAAACAATTCGCTAAAGAAATACAGCAGTCCAAGTACTACTATTTCGCCTGGGCCAACCGGCTGATCCTATATTACCTGAAAACCGGAAGAAGTAACATCGCCCTCTATGAAGCCGAAAAAGTGCTGAAAGAGGCACAAGCCGAGGACAACAAGACCGGACTCATGTACTGCTACAACATCATGTCGCAGATTTACACAATCAAGAACTTTGATGTCATGGCGTCCGAATGGCGCGTGAAAGAAATCGAACTGACCGAAAAATACAAATTAGAAAACTATAACATCAGTAATACTTACGCTCAACTTGCCAATTACTACATTACGCATCATCAGCCGGAACCAGCGCTGGAAGCACTGGAAAAAGCAGTAAAAACAGCCAACTCCGCCAGCCATAAAATACTGGCAAAGCTGACATACGTAGAGTATTACAGTGAATTTAAAGATTTCTCAGCAGCGGAGAAGATGCTGAAAGAATGCAGGGAACTGTTCGACCAGGACAAAAGGCTGGACTCACTCAAAAAAAGGTTTTACCGCACAGAGGCTTTCTACTACCAGCGCAGCAAACAGTTCGTCAAGGCACTGGAAGCTGTCGAGAAGCAGAAAACCGAAGAGCAACGGCTGAATGAGTACGCCATGAGCAGCGGACAATACCGCCTCAAAGGAGAAATCTACAGACAGATGGGCAGACCGGATGAAGCGGTGAAATTTCTGAAAAAGTATATTGAAGTAGACGATTCTTTGAAAATAGCCAATGAACAACTGGCGAGCAGCGAATATGCCACGCTGCTAAATGTAGAAAAGCTCAATGCGGAGAAAAAGGAATTAATGCTTCGGACAAAAGAAAAGGAGTTGAGCAATAAAACGACGCTGATTTTTTCATTGATCATCCTGTTAGCCATCCTCTTCTTGTTCTTATATCGGGAAAGCCGTCTGAACCGGAGGCTGAAGGCCTCGGAAAGTGAATTAAGAAATAAGAACGAAGAACTGACTTATTCGAGAGAAGAACTGCGCAAAGCCAGAGATCAGGCAGAAGCGACCAGCCAGATGAAAACGACTTTTATTCAGAGTATGTCTCACGAAATACGGACACCGCTCAATTCGATCATAGGCTTCTCACAAGTATTAAGTGACCACTACGGCAATGAGGAAACGAAAGAATTCGTCAACATCATCAAAGCCAACACGGACGATCTGCTTCGACTCGTGACCGATGTGCTCGCATTGTCGGAGCTCGACCAATATAACAAGCTCCCTACAAATATCCAAACGGATATCAATATGATCTGCCAGCTATCTATCGAAGTAGCTAAAATGCAGAAACAAGACACAGTCGAATTCCTTTTCAAACCGGAAAGGGAAAAACTAATCATACTCAGCAATCCGGAACGCATTTCGCAGTTACTTGCCAATCTGGCACACAATGCGATCAAATTCACGACTCATGGCAGCATCGAACTGACTTATTCGGTATTGGAAGCAGAAAAGAAACTCGAGATCAGCGTTACCGACACCGGTATAGGAGTCCCTAAGGAGAAACAGGAAAAAGTATTCGAACGCTTCTACAAAATGAACTCCTTCTCACAGGGCACGGGCCTCGGACTGTCGATCAGCCGGACGATTGCCGAAAAGTTAGGAGGCAGCCTCCACATCGATTCATCCTATACGGACGGGTGCCGGATGGTGCTGACTCTTCCTCTGGTATATGCTGAGTAAAAAACGCTTCTGACCGATACCAAATCCGAAAGAATAGCCTATCTTTGCAACATTTAAAAATAAAAGCTCAGGCTATGAAACTTTCTGCTCTTTACCAGATATTTCTGGATTGCCAATTAGTGACGACCGATAGTCGGAACTGTCCTGAAGGATCACTGTTTATCGCTCTGAAAGGCGAGTCATTCAATGGAAACGCTTTTGCCGGAAAAGCATTGGAAACCGGTTGCGCCTATGCTGTCATCGACGAATCCGAATACGCGATAGAAGGCGATCAACGATATATACTCGTAGACGACTGCCTGCAAACATTGCAGCAGCTTGCCAATTACCACCGCCGCCAGCTGGGTACACGAGTAATCGGTATCACTGGTACCAACGGCAAGACGACTACGAAGGAACTGATCTCCGCCGTACTCTCTCGGAGCCACAACATTCTTTATACGCTAGGTAATCTGAACAACCACATCGGCGTGCCCTCTACCCTGCTCCGCCTGAAAGCGGAACACGACCTTGCCGTCATCGAGATGGGCGCCAATCATCCGGGAGAAATCAAATTCCTCAGCGAAATCGTAGAGCCGGACTGCGGTATCATCACCAATGTAGGCAAAGCCCATTTGGAAGGCTTCGGTTCTTTCGAAGGTGTGATAAAAACCAAAGGAGAACTTTATGACTTTCTCCGTAAGAAAGAAGGTTCTACCGTCTTTATCCATCACGACAATGCTTATCTGATGAACATTGCCGAAGGACTGAACCTGATCCCTTACGGCACCGAAGATAACCTTTACGTAAACGGACGAATCACCGGCAACTCCCCTTATCTCACTTTCGAATGGAAAGCGGGCAAGGATGGTAAATCCTATCAGGTTCAGACGCAACTGATCGGAGAATACAACTTCCCCAATGCACTGGCTGCCATCACCATCGGCCGCTTCTTCGGAGTGGAAGATGCAAAGATCAACGAAGCCTTATCCGGATATACACCACAGAACAATCGCTCGCAACTAAAGAAAACGGACGATAACACACTGATCATCGACGCATACAACGCCAATCCGACCAGCATGATGGCTGCCTTACAGAACTTCCGCAACATGGAAGTTCCTCACAAAATGCTCATCCTTGGTGATATGCGCGAACTGGGTGCCGAAAGCGCTGCCGAACACCAGAAGATAGCAGACTACCTCAAAGAATGCGCGTTCGAAAAAGTATGGCTGGTAGGAGATCAGTTTGCAGCAGCAGAGCACTCCTTCCAAACCTATCCCAACGTACAGGAAGTAATAAAGGAACTGGAAGCCGACAAGCCGAAAGGATACACTATCCTGATCAAAGGGTCCAACGGAATTAAGCTCAGTTCGGTTGTAGATTATCTATAATATCGCTGTTATTTTCTCAAAGTATTCTCATGCCTTTGAGAAAAAATTCTCACCACGATGAGAAAAAATACTCATACCTCTGAGAATATTTTCTCACTGCAATGAGAATTTTTTCTCATAGGCATGAGTATGATTATGCATTACTACAGTCTTCTATTCCCTTCTCATCATTCGCGGACGAACCACATAATAAGCCACTAAACTGGCAAGGATGGCACCCACCGAGTTGGCGGCAAAGTCCAGCCAGTCTCCTCCCCGATAAGTCGTGCAATATTCTTGCAGCAATTCCACACAGCCGCTGAACAGTATGGGACAGAGGAATGCCCCTACCCATGCGTGCCATAACGGTGCGTCATCACGACGATGCGCCCGCAGAAATTCCAGCCATAACATACCTGACATACCAAAGTACATACAGATGTGAACTAATTTATCTAAGTTAGGGATTTCATTCAAGTCCGTTTTAGGAGGTTTGAAGAAAGACAGATAAATCACAGTTAAGATGATAAAAAGTGAAATAGGATATTTCTTAATATAAGATAGCATATCTAAATAAAATTACGATTCCGGTACAAATATAACTATCATTTTCTATATTTGCATTTTAATACGTACATTTTATAACGATTTGTAAGACAAAACAAGATTTATGACGAAAATTGATAGAGCGAACTTCGGAAGTAAATTAGGCGTAATACTTGCTTCCGCCGGCTCGGCAGTAGGATTGGGAAACATCTGGAGATTTCCCTATGAAACGGGTAATCACGGTGGCGCAGCCTTTATACTGATCTATTTAGGATGCGTTTTTCTTTTGGGACTTCCCATTTTGATTGCCGAATTCCTGATCGGACGCCGTTCGAGGGCAAATACGGCGGGAGCCTATCAGAAATTAGCTCCCGGCACTCATTGGCGCTGGGTGGGACGCATGGGAGTCCTCGCAGCTTTTCTGATTCTCAGTTATTATTCCGTAGTGGCAGGATGGACGCTGGAGTATGTGTATGAAGCTCTTACGAACGGCTTTACGGGTAAGACTCCCACAGAATTCATCTCTTCCTTCCAGCAGTTCTCCAGCAGTCCGTGGCGACCGGTCTTGTGGTTGGTTCTGTTTCTGTTGGTTACTCATTTTATTATTGTCAAAGGCGTGGAGAAAGGTATCGAGAAATCTTCCAAGATCATGATGCCAACTCTGTTCATTATTATATTGATACTTGTAATCTGTTCGGTTACCCTGCCGGGAGCTGGTGCGGGTATCGAGTTTCTGCTGAAACCGGATTTCAGCAAGGTGGACGGAAATGTATTTCTGAGTGCGATGGGACAGGCTTTCTTCTCCCTTAGCCTGGGGATGGGATGTCTCTGCACCTACGCTTCTTATTTCAGCAAAGAAACCAATCTGACCAAGACAGCATTCAGCGTAGGGATTATAGACACGTTTGTAGCAGTATTGGCAGGCTTCATTATCTTTCCGGCCGCATTCTCCGTAGGGATACAACCGGATGCGGGTCCGAGCCTTATCTTTATCACACTGCCCAATGTATTCCAGCAGGCATTCAGCGGAGTACCGATATTGGCCTATATCTTCTCCGTCATGTTCTACGTATTGCTTGCCATGGCAGCACTGACTTCCACCATTTCCCTGCACGAAGTGGTCACCGCTTATCTGCACGAAGAATTCAACTTCACACGCGGCAAGGCAGCCAGACTGGTGACCGGAGGATGTATCTTCTTAGGTATCCTTTGTTCTTTGTCGCTCGGAGTGATGAAAGGATTCACCATCTTCGGATTGGGAATCTTTGACTTATTCGACTTTGTCACGGCTAAGATCATGCTGACACTCGGCGGTCTGTGCATTTCCATCTTTACCGGATGGTATCTCGACAAGAAAATCGTCTGGTCGGAGATCACCAATGACGGTTCGCTGAAAGTTCCCGTATACAAACTGATCATCTTTATATTAAGATATATTGCACCGATTGCCATCTCTCTGATCTTTATCAATGAGTTGGGACTTATCAAACTATAATGTGGAAAGACTTTTTTTATTTTACTAAAACCGAACGACAAGGCATTATCGTCCTTGTCGTTCTTGTTATAGGGGTATACACAATCCCCGCAATCTTGCAGGCTTTCTCCGGACCGGAGAAAACCGACCCGGCTGAACAGGCAAAATCCGAAAAGGAATATAATGAATTTATCTCTTCCATAAAAGAAGCAAAGCAGGACAAGAAATATCCAGTTTGCAGAGGCAAGTATTCATCGCCCGCCTATCCGAAAAAAGAAATCAGACCGGCAGCGTTCGATCCGAATACCGCCGACTCCGCCACTTTCCTCAGTCTCGGCTTGCCTACCTGGATGGCGGGCAATATTCTGCGATACCGCAGAAAGCAAGGCAGATTCCGACGTCCGGAAGACTTTCGGAAAATATACGGGCTGACGGAAGAACAATACCGGACTCTTCAACCGTATATACGCATTACCGAAACACCGGTCCTTCAAGATACCAGCCGGATATTAGTAGTACAAGCGACTGCGCCATATGATACTTTAATGAAATACCCGCCGGGCACTATCATCGACCTTAATCAGGCGGATACCACCGAACTTAAAAAGATTCCGGGGATCGGAAGCCGGATTGCCCGATCGATTGTAAACCATCGCCGGTTATTGGGAGGATTCTATCAGATAGAACAGTTAGGGGAGATTCGGTTAAAAGCGGAAAAGCTCCGTTCGTGGTTCTCCGTGGATGCCGGAAAGATTCACCGGATCAACATCAATAAGGCAAGTGTAGAGCGAATGATGCATCATCCGTACATCAGCTATTATCAAGCCAAGGTCATTGCAGAGTACCGGAAGAAGAAGGGGAAAGTAAGAAACTTGAAACAACTGATGCTTTACGAGGAATTCACACCCGCAGATTTCGAACGAATGGCGCCTTATGTTTGTTACGACTAGAATCGTATTTGTTGTGATATATAAAAAAAGATGCATTCCTATCACACCAGACAAGAATGCATCACACACAAACAAAACAAACACTCTACTGACATCTTCACAGACTTACGTAGAGAAGCGACTATAAATATATAGCTAAAAGATTGAACTCACACAATCTTCTAGTGATTTGGTATCCATTTTTAGAAGTTTGGTTTCCTTATTAATCTTTTTTAATTGTGCCATCCACCATATGTACCGTTCTATCGGTGATTTTGGCCAGTCCTTCATCATGGGTAACGATGACGAAAGTCTGTCCCAACCGGTCCCTCAGGTCGAAGAACAATTGGTGTAAATCTTCTTTATTATGTGTATCGAGACTTCCGGAAGGTTCGTCCGCAAGGATGACTGCCGGATGGTTAATCAAGGCACGTGCTACGGCCACCCGTTGCTTCTCTCCTCCCGACAGTTCGTTCGGCTTATGGGAAGCACGGTCGGTGAGTCCCATGAAAGCCAGTATCTCCATAGCACGTTCGTTTGCTTCCTTAGACGATACTCCGGCGATAAATGCGGGGATCATCACATTCTCCAACGCGGTAAACTCCGGCAGAAGCTGATGAAACTGAAACACAAAACCGATATTCTTATTGCGGAAAGCGGACAGTTCTTTCTCCTTCATCCGGCTGACTACCGTTCCGTCAATCGCCACCGTGCCCGCATCCGGTTCGTCAAGCGTTCCCATGATCTGTAAGAGAGTCGTTTTTCCGGCTCCGCTAGGTCCTACGATACTGACGATCTCACCTTTATTGATTTCCAGGTCAATGCCTTTCAGCACCTGCAAAGAACCAAAACTCTTGGTTATTCCTTCTAATTTTATCATAATAGCTTCTTAGATTCGTTTAATGACATATTCCGCCAGATAGCAGCCGAAGACTGCCGGCATATAGCTGACCGTTCCGCAGGTCGATTTCTTATTCCGTTCGTCATCCGTGAGCAATACCGCTTTCGGGTCCGCCTGTTCGGTACTGAATACGACAGGAAGTTTACGCTTTACTCCCATTTTCTGCAAACGCTTCCGCACCGCTTTGCTGAGTCCGCAGTGATAGGTATCCCAAAGGTCGGCAAAGCGAATCTGCGTAATATCGCTCTTTGCGCCTGCGCCCATGCTGGAAACAATCTTTATATGACGCTTCATCGCTTCATAGATCAGAAAGCATTTGGGGCTGATCGTATCGATGGCATCCACTATGAAGTCAAACTTAGCGGAGTCCAACAGTTCGGGGATGTTCTCGTCTTTCAGATAGACGGGTAAAACGGTCAGTTCAATATCCGGATTGATGTCTTTGTAGCGTGCCGCCAACACTTCCGCTTTCGGCATCCCCAGGGTGGAGTGCATGGCAGGAAGCTGACGGTTCATATTGGTAGGTTGCACGGTATCCGCGTCTACAATCGTCATCCTGCCTACCCCAGCCCGGCAAAGCATTTCGGCAGCATACGCCCCCACGCCTCCCAGCCCGACAACCAATACATGCGAAGCACGGATGCGCTTCATTTTCTCTTCTCCCAACAGGAGTTCTGTCCGTTGTTGCCAGTTATTTTCTTCCATCAGCTTTTCTTAAACCATTTATAAAACCATTTGCCCACCTTTTCATAATGCTGCGATTCGTTGTAACCACGCGGGTCGGAGAAAGACACAATCTCCTGCGGATCGCCGAACTGGTCGGGGTACAGGATAATCAGACTGTTGTTGGAGAAATACTTGCTCAGCTGTGCCGGCAGACGTTCAAAGGACGGATCATACGAGATAGAGCCCCGACGGGCAGAGATGACAACGAATAAATGATCGTAGTTCACCTGTCCGGTCAGCAGCAGAAGATCACCCCACTCTTCGAGCAGAGAAAATTCGGTCGGGGTACCGCTGAATTTCTTCTTCACCAGTTGTTGCAGACGCATCAGTGTACGTTCATTGGCAAAGAAGTGCACACGGCAGCCGAGAATGCTTCCCATCCGGCAGAAATGCTCTACCCATTTGGAAAAACCGGTTTCAAATTCGGCTTTGGGCGGAACGGCGATGATGATGCGGCGGAGCGTATTGACCGGCATCAGGAATTTGGCTATCATCACTTCGCGGTGAGTACCTTTCAGCAGGCTTTCGGCAAGGTTGCCAAAGAAGGAATCGACAATGTTCGCCTTGCGGTGCAGACCGATCACTACATCCGTAGCCTCATATTCCTTAATCGTATGTATAATCCCCGAAGCAATGTTCAGATCGTAGCGGCTTACCATCGTCACCGGCACATCGGCGGCGGCGGCAATCATGGCGGCTTTTTCGAGATTCCGCTTGCCTTGCAGTTCCTTATTCTCCGAGCTGTTATTGTCATTAATCACATTCAGGGCAATCATGCCATTCTTCTGCTTGGCATCCTTGATCACCAGGGCGAGATTCACCAGGTTCTCAATCGTTTCCGGATTAGCTACCGGAATCAGAATCTGCTCCATCGCTTTCTTCGCTCCCTTATCTTCGGGCTGCGCATCTTCGTTCAGTGCAAACCGGCGGGCGGAACGTTCCGTTACCAGCGAACTGATGACACAGGTGAAAAGGATCATCACGACCGTACCGTTCAGTACGTCATCATTGAGCAGACGCTCTCCGTTTTCCATGATAATTTCGTGCCCGATCAGCACCGCTGCCAGCGTAGCCGCCGCCTGTGCATTACTGAGTCCGAAGATCATGCTGCGTTCATTGGGCTGCATACGGTAAATCTTCTGCGTGATCCATGCAGCAAGCCATTTGCTGAAAGTAGCTACCACTGTCATGACTACCGCCACTTTCAATGCTTCGCCCCCCGTAAACAGGCTTCTGACATCGATAATCATACCGACACCGATCAGGAAGTAAGGAATGAACAAGGCATTTCCCACAAATTCCAGACGGTTCATCAGCGGAGAGACATGAGGAATCAAGCGGTTCAGGACCAATCCGGCAAGGAAAGCTCCCAAAATTCCTTCCATTCCTACAAACTCCATCAGTCCGCCTCCGAGGAAAACCATCGCCAGCACGAACACGAACTGCATCACGCTATCGTCATACTTCCGGAAAAACCAGCGGCCGATGCGGGGGAAAAAGAAGATAATAAGGAAACCAAGGAAGGCTACTTTCGCAACGAGGAACACCCAGAACAGACCATCGACGGTGCCTTTAAACATTCCGCCAATAACGGCAAGGATGATAAGGGCAAGAGTGACCGTAATGGCCGTACCACCGATAGTAATATTGACACTGCGCAGACGGGACAATCCGTAACGGCTGATAATAGGATAAGCAATCAAAGTGTGAGAAGCATACATACTGGCGAGCAGCACTGCGGTAAGAAAACCGTATCCCAGCATGCTCATACTGCTCCATATACCCAGCGCCATAGGAATCAGGAAAGTAAGCAAGCCGAAGACAACGCTCTTCATCCGGTTTTTCTTGAAGTCCTCCATGTCCATTTCGAGTCCGGCAAGGAACATGATATAGTAAAGCCCCACTTTACCAAACAGTTCGAAGCTGCTGTCACGGTCGAGCACATGGAATCCGTGTTCGCCGATCAGCACACCGGCCAAAATCATACCGATAATATGAGGTATATGAAGGCGCCCCAGAATCATCGGAGCAAAGAGAATGATAATTAGCACCAGAAAAAACACCCAAGTCGGATCGGTTATCGGTAACGCTAAATTGAATTCAAACAGGTTCATAGGTCCGTGGTTTTAGGATTTCTACGCAAAGGAACAAAAAAGTTCGCAGAATCACAATGCAGGTATTATAAATCTCATCCTCCTGTTTATTTAATAGGAATAATAGCAACAATTGCAGAAGGATAGTTGTTGGAGATAAAAAGAAAACTTAACTTTGCATCCATCCCAATAAAATAAACGCATTATGGCAAAAGGAATCCCATACGGCATATCGGACTTCAGCAGGCTGATAGACCAAAATTATTATTATGTAGATAAAACGCACTTCATTCCCCAGATAGAAGAAATAGCAAACTACCTTTTCCTTATTCGTCCCCGACGGTTCGGCAAGAGTGTATTTCTCACCATGATGCGTGCCTATTACGATATTTCACAGAAAGACCGTTTTGAAGAACGGTTCGGCAATCTATGGATCGGTAAGCACCCCACCCCGCTTCAGGGAATCTATCAGGTGCTCTATTTTGACTTTTCCAAAGCAAACCTGGGACGTGGAAGTCTGGAAGACAACTTCAACAATTATTGCTGCATACAGTTGAACGACTTCTTCAGTACTTACCGGGAATACTACCAAGGCGAGAAAGAACTGGAGCAAATCATCGCTTCTACCGAAGCCGCTACAAAGCTGCATTGGCTGGAAGCCACCGCCCGCCGCCTGGGACATTTGCTCTACCTCATCATTGATGAATATGACAACTTTACGAATGTCATCCTGAGTGAACAGGGGAAAAACCTTTTCCGCGACCTGACCCACGCCAGCGGCTTCTACCGGGAATACTTCAAGCAGTTCAAGGGTATGTTCGAACGCATCTTCCTGATGGGGGTAAGTCCTGTCACGCTGGACGACTTATCCAGCGGATACAACATAGACTGGAATATCAGTGTGGACCCACATTTCAATATGATGATGGGATTTAGTGAAACAGATGTACGGGAGATGTTCGGCTATTATCAGAAAGAAGGTATGCTGAAAGGAGATATAGATGCCATGATTAATGAAATGAAACCGTGGTATGACAATTACTGCTTTGCCAAAGCCAGCTTGAAGACCGATCCGAGAATGTTCAATTGCGACATGACACTATATTATTTGCGTCACCGGGTTAATTTCGACGCATCTCCGGAAGAATTGGTCGACAAGAATATCCGTACGGACTACAGCAAATTGAAAATGCTGGCACGCCTCGATCATGAGAATGTATCGGGAGGAGACCGCATGAGTACGATTGAAGAGATAGCTGCCAAAGGAGAGATACTGGTAAACCTCCACACCTCCTTCCCGGCAGAGAAGATTGTTGAAACAGACAATTTCCGCAGCCTGCTTTATTATTATGGACTGCTTACAATGTGCGGCACACGTGGAGACCGTATTGTGATGTGCATTCCTAACAATTGCGTCCGTGAGCAGTATTTCGGATTCCTTCGGGAATACTACCAGCAGCGTAAGGAAGTATTCTTGCCTCACTTAAAAGATTTAATTGACGACATGGCCTTCGACGGACAATGGCGCCCTCTGTTTGAGTACATAGCCCTTGCCTATAAAGAAAACTCCGCCATCCGCGATGCCATCGAGGGAGAACACAATTTGCAAGGTTTCTTCAAAGCATACCTTGCTCTTGCTTCTTATTATCTGGTTCAGCCGGAATTGGAGATGAATTACGGATATTGTGACTTTTTCCTCCTACCGGACAAATCCCGCTACCCAGACACGGCGCACAGTTATATTCTAGAATTAAAATACCTCCCGCGCACCGCCACCGATAAGGAACTGGAAGAACAAGCGGAAGAAGGCAGAGGGCAACTAAAACAATATAGCCGGGATAAAAAGGTAACAACTATCAGTGAAGGGACTGCATTGCATTGCATTTTGCTCCAATTTAAAGGATGGGAACTGATAAAATGTGAAGAAGTATCTCCAAAATGCTGATTATATGATAAAATGTTCTAATTTTGCAGCGATTAACCACATTATTCACATTTAACAAAAGAAAAAGATGAAAGTAGCTATTGTTGGCGTAAGCGGAGCCGTAGGACAGGAATTCCTGCGCGTGCTCGATGAGAGAAATTTCCCGATGGACGAGTTAGTTTTGTTCGGTTCTAAACGCAGTGCCGGAACAACCTATACTTTCCGCGGTAAACAGATCGAGGTCAAACTCTTACAACACAACGATGACTTTAAAGGAGTAGACATTGCTTTCACTTCTGCCGGTGCAGGAACATCCAAGGAGTTCGAGAAAACAATCACCAAATACGGTGCTGTGATGATCGACAACTCCAGCGCTTTCCGTATGGACGCTGATGTGCCTTTGGTAGTGCCCGAAGTAAATGCCGCAGATGCGTTGGAGCGCCCGCGTGGCGTCATTGCCAATCCTAACTGTACAACTATCCAGATGGTAGTTGCACTGAAAGCCATCGAACAGCTTTCTCATATAAAAACCGTGCACGTATCTACTTATCAGGCTGCCAGCGGTGCCGGTGCTGCCGCTATGGACGAGTTGTACGAACAATACCGTCAGGTATTGGCCAACGAGCCTGTGACAGTAGAAAAGTTTGCTTATCAGCTGGCATTCAACCTGATTCCGCAGATCGACGTGTTCACAGAAAACGGTTATACCAAAGAAGAAATGAAGATGTATAACGAAACACGCAAGATTATGCACTCTGACGTGAAAGTCAGTGCAACCTGCGTACGTGTTCCCGCACTTCGTGCTCACTCTGAAAGCATCTGGGTGGAAACAGAACGTCCGATCTCGGAAGAAGAAGCCCGTGAAGCATTCGCCAAAGGCGAGGGTCTCGTTCTTCAGGACAATCCTGCCGAAAAGGAATACCCGATGCCGTTGTTCCTTGCAGGCAAAGACCCTGTGTACGTTGGACGTATCCGCAAAGACCTTACAAATGAAAACGGTCTGACATTCTGGATCGTTGGCGATCAGATCAAGAAAGGTGCTGCACTGAATGCTGTACAGATCGCTGAGTATCTGATCAAAGTAAAGAACGTATAAGATACATAAAATAGAAATTAAGGTCGGCTTGCACTACAACGATTATCATGTAGCAAGCCGACCTGATTTTTTATTCATATCAATCATTTCATGTACACATATTTTCTATGGAAAAGAACATATATGATACCGATTGTATACCGAATTGTATATAAAAAAACACCGAATTGCAATTCTAATGTTAATATAGGACCATATATCTTATTAGTATAGTACTTTTGATACGACACTCTTCAATACTAATGAAATATGATAAAGAATGCATGTAGATGATTTAAAAATAGTAGTTTCATGTCCTATAAAAAATGACAATGAATATCTGATTGAATTTGTGGAACATTATTTGAATTTAGGATTTAATGCAATATATTTATACGACAATAATGACGATGATTCAATAATCCCATCGGAAATATTAGCCTCTTATATCAATGATGGTAAAGTCATAATTATTAATTATAGAAAACAAGTCTTTAATGATGTTTGGCACAGAAAGGATTTCTTTTCTTCTTATGACTTTGATTGGGTTCTTTTTGTCGATGATGACGAATTTTTGGAATTAAAACATCAAGAAAATATAAAAACATTCTTAGCTAGATTTGATGAAAACGCTACAAAAATAGCCTTTAATAATCTGCATTATGGGGATAATGATAAACTATATTATGAGGATGGAAATGTTCAGGATCGTTTCCCTCGACCTTTATCTTTAAATTCAGGAACAAAGAATTACAAATTCAATTGTGCAGTAAAATCCTTATTAAAAAAAGTCGAAATTCAAACGATTCAAACGATCAATGCACATACATTGATTGATCACCTCCCATATTATAATGCTGATAATAGAATCATAAATATGAGAAGCTTTTGGCGAATGGACGAGGCAGATGTATCCTACGGCACAGCTTATATCAAACATTATTGTACAAAATCCTTAGAAGAATTTGTAAAATGTAAAATAAAGAGAGCCATGAGTAATAATATGGCTTATAATGAACGATTTGATATTAACTCATATTACTATATGTATAATGAAAGAACAAGAAAAAAAGATGAATTGTATAAGCTATTTAGAGAACAATATCTTTCTTAATTATCTACATTTAATGTAATTCTTTCATTTTTATTATAACTTTAAAAAAATCCATTAATGCGGGAACATGGGTATCAAAAACAAATAGTTCGCGTTCTTTCATTATATGATGAGTTAACTCTGCCATTCTTTTTGTGTTTCTTAATGTTTCAACTAGTTCTTCAAGAGTACTAAATGATATGTTACAATCAAAAGTATCGGCTATTCGCTGTGTTGCAACAATATGCCCAGAGTTGTTTCTTTGAATCATAGGTAGACCGGCAATAGCAAAAGTGTTCATTTTGGCAGGAATATTTAGATCATCCCACGACGTTCGCACTAATTCATTATAATTTTTGCTTAGAAAACAGTGTGATAATCCTGCATCATACTGTGAGTACTCTGTAACCCAATCTTTAGGAGAACAATAACCATGTACATGGAAGTAAGTAGGATTTGCCTGTTGAGCACAGTGTACAAGTGGCGAGTTTGAGCCATAAGAATGGATGTGTATTTTCTGTTGACACAAATAATTAATATCTCTTAATGATAATCCGACCAAACGTCCGGAGTTTAAAATATGCATTTCTCCGTCGGTCTTTGATAATTTTGAACAGAAATTATTATTAAGATATTTACCGGAAGGCAAATCTCCATCCAAAATAAAAGAAGTTTCCCTGTTTGGGTACGGTATATATTGCTCAAACCAAGACTGACATTCTTCATTAATGTATATCTGACCGTCAGACAAAGTATATAAGTCCATTAGTTTATCCCACAAATTACGATATTGGCATACATAAGGACCTTCTTTAAAATGCCAAACGAAAGGTATTTCTTTTGTGTTCATCAGCACCTCATGAGCTAGGGGTACACTCATATAGTTTAATAATCCATATATAATATCCGGCTTTATTTTTTTTATCTCCGACTGCCATTCGGTTAGAGATATATCCGTTATACCAGCTATAGGACCAATGTTACTCCACAAAGGTTTTTCTACCCATAACCCAAACAAATCACATCCAGCATCTTTTAATGCTAAAATACGGTCTGGATTATGACTAAGTTCACCGACTAATAATATCTTTAAAGGAGTTTTTATTGAATCAGCGATATCACAAGCTTCGGCATCTTTTTGATGCTTATCTATATTCCCAGATAGAAATTTTCTTTCTAATAAACAAACTTCTTCTTTTTGAATTTGCTCTTTAAAAGAATAAATGCTCCAGCAACAAGTCAAAAAATTAATTGATTTAAAGCCCCCTAGCATAACCAATTTACTCCAATACATTCTATAATAATCTTTGGATATCACATCATTACAGGTTTCCCATTTTTCTGAAGTATTGCGATGCACTGTCTGTACTAGTTGTAAAGGAGAACTGCAGAATAGATTACAGATTTCATATCTTTGCGCATTGATACAATTCTGTTTCATGAAAGAATCCTCTATTTTAGAAGATGCCTTTGTAAAAGTTAGAAACAAATCCAAGTCATTATCATATTCTTTTTTATGTATCAACAAATGGTCTTTATAATAATAATCATCAGAAGGAAGATAAGCAATTAAATCATATTTGGCAACTTCAAGACCTCGGTTTATAGAATAGCCTATCCCTTGATTCACCTCATTTCGCAAATATCTGATTTGCGAATTTCCAAGAAAATCTTGAATATACCTTTCTGTACTATCAGTACATCCATCATCTATAATAATTAATTCCCAACATTTATAAGTTTGTTCCAAGACACTCAGTATCGCTCTTCGTATAAAATGAGCTTGATTGTAAGTCGGCATGATAATTGAGAACCCTTCCATTATTATTCTATTTCTTAAGTTGTTTAAACAATTCCAACGCTTCTTTGATAATCTGATCCATATTCATATATCGATAAGTTCCCAAACGTCCTGCGAAAAAGACATTCTGGTCAAGAATTGATCGCATTTTGTATTCTTTGTAAATACTTTCATTACGTTTTGTATTAACAGGATAATACGGTTCACGCCCTTTGTGCCATTCTTGAGGATATTCTTTTGTTATAATTGTATTTGGAGTACATTTACCTTCAAAATGCTTGTGTTCGATTATTCGCGTATAAGGAACCTCTCTCTCCGTATAATTTACGACAACAGAGCTTTGAAAGTCTTCCATATATATTGTCTCCGTCTCAAAGCAAAGAGAACGATATTCAAGTACTCCACAACAATAATCATAATATTCATCAATCATTCCAGTAAAAATCACTGTCTCTGCTAGTTTACTCAAATCTCTATTTTGTATAAAATCTGTATCCAACATCAGTTCACAAGTCCTGAATGCGTTAACAAAAAGAGAATTATATCCTCCTATTGGTATGCCTTGATAAAAATCCTCAAAATAATTATTATTAAAGGTGAAGCGTAAAGGAAGCCTTTTAAGTATAAACGCCGGTAACATGGTTGCCTCCTGTCCCCATTGTTTTTCTGTATATCCTTTGATTAATGTCTCGTAGATTTCACTGCCAAAAGTACTCAAAGCATATTCTTCCAAATTATCATTTTTCAATGGAATTAATTGTTCTTTGATTCTCTTTTGTGCCTCTACGGAAGTCTTAACTCCCCATAATTCATAAAATGTATGCATATTGAAAGGAAGATTGTACAATTTTCCTTTATAACAAGCTAATGGAGAATAGACAAACGGTTTAAATTCACATAGGTTATTCACATAATCCCATATATATTTATTATTGGTATGAAAGATATGTGGTCCGTAACTATGAATATCAATACCTGCTATATGATCACAATACATATTCCCTCCTAAATGAGAACGCTTATCAATAACCAGACATTTTTTCCCTATACGTGAAAGTTCATAAGCTAATATTGCATTAAACAATCCTGCTCCTACTAATAAGTAATCATACCTTTTCATATTCATGTATTCCACCAATGATTTATTCCCTATTTGATATTTGATTCAGAATATTCAATCCTTCCCATGCCAGTTCAGAAAACGTCAAAGGATATTGGGCTATTTCCTCAATGATACTCATCGATGAATATGGACTAAGTTCATTTTTCAGTTCTAATAGTCCAGATAAATTAAGAATATTTTGCTCTTTTCGAACATGCATATACAGTGATTGCATCAAAGATGAAGCCCTACTGCCACCTCTCAACAAGTATTTATCAAAATCTTCCAATAAATCATCAGAATCACTTTCAACAAATGGTTGTGCAAGCAAATACTCAATGCCAATACCCACACTGCTCAAAAGAGCATAACTATCCGAATGTGCAGACCTACTAACAGCTTCTAGAACTAAGTCTAAAAGAGAATCTGCTACATCCTCATAAAATGATTTATCAACGTATCTTCCATAATGATAAAAGAATAAGATGACTCCCATTTTTCCATTCCAAAGACCAAGCTTATCAATATGCTGAATATTTATAAGCAAAATATTAGCAATCGATTGCAATTTAATGTGGCCGTTCTTTTCCATCTGAATTAAAATTTTATCGGATGATATAACATATTATCTATACCTTTTCGGGTTATTGCTTCTTTATTAAATACCGGTCTGTATCTCATCGTAGATTCAGTATACCAATTGTTCAATTCAGAATTGGATAAATAACAAGGTATATTAAGTTCACACAGAGTGAATTCACTATTTCCTCCGAAATCATTAATCGTATATCCTAAGTAGTCTAGCACAGTGGGGATTACAACCTCATGGTGTCCTGAGTTTCGTAAGCTTAATACACCATCCAATGCCTTTAGCGCACGATTTGAAATACGATAAATCGGATTAAAAGACTTCAAATATCTATTTTGAGGTATTGATAATGTTTTAAATTGTACACTTTTCCACCAATCCCACTTTGGTCTTTGCGTATACCATTCGATATGTGATGAAATAAAATCAGATATGATCATTTCAAAAGGGTCAAAAAAGGATTCCCACTTTCCGTTAAAATATACATCATATTCAATGTTCCAATAGTATAAAAACTCAGGATGTTCCTTATAGAACTGAAGAACAGGAAAGTGATTGCTTCCCGGAATTATAGATTCTTCTATGGGTTCATAATTCAGTTCATTCAGAGTATCCACACTAAAGGAATAATATTTTACATCAACAGGAATCTGCTGCAATTCCCCATCTTCAATCAATAAATATAATACCCCGATGTTTTTTGTAGCTAATTTTAATCTATAATATTGTTCCAAAACAAAATCCGTCAATTTATGAGTTGCGAATAAGAATACAGTTTTATTCATCATTTATTCGAATTTACAGACATTACTTCTGGATAACACAAATCTATAATCCCTATGCCAGTTATTCCATTTACAATTCCTATCGATATAGATTTATTCTCTGAAATTCCCTTACTTAAATTATCAATTTGTTCTTCCAAACCGTTCAAATATTGATGTAATATCTCACAACGTGTTTTATCAAATAAATGATAATTAGGATAATCGGCATTTAAATATTGGCTTGCCATTGAAAGTAGACACACCACTCCTGGCCATCCATGCATTATATTGATAGCATAAGGATCGACCTCTGATTTCAATTTATTAAAGTCAATTGAATATGCCAACACTTTAATATGTTGTTCCATTTCAATTGAATGGATATAAGTATTAATAGAATATAATGCCAGTAGCAACGACAGTCGGTGGCAGTGCATACTAGGTAAATAACTTCCTAAATATACCATCCATTGATTAACCATATTTATTATCTTCTCGTTATATAGATTTAAGTCCAAACTTTGGCGTAAAACAACAAGTAATGCTGGAAACTCCCATAAAAGATCAAAATGAATATCCTTAGTTAGCGATTGAAAATGCTCTGGAGCTATTTTATCTATTTTGTTTATCAAAACCTTAATCAGCTCACAATTTATTCGATGGGCTACCGAATTACTCCTTTTTTTATTCCTTATGCGACTGTTCAAATAGAGCAAATAGCCACATAAACCTTCATTTACACCTAAAAGGGGCAGTCTAGCTTCGTAGATCGACTTAAAAATAACATTATCAACATCTTCCAAAATTTCTTCCGGATCTCCCTCATAAAAGTTATTCTGAAGAAGAAATTCAATCCCCCAACCGATTCCTGCCAAGCCATCCCTAAAATTAGTCGAAGACAGCATGGTTTGTTTTTCTAAAATATTATTAAGCATTATATCAGCCGTTTCCTCAAACTCAGTTTGCCCGGTTTTTCTATAAACCTGATATAAAAAGAGAGAGACTCCCGCATTGCCAACCAATAATCCGGTAGCTTTCTCCTTGTCTATATTCAATAAGTAATCAGCAATTTCCTTAAACATCTGTTCCTACTTTTTTAGTAAAACGATTTGCAGCTTTGAATTCTCTCATTTTTATAACGTGCTGGTCAGGATGGTGCATATCGCTATTAATCCCCCTAGGGTGGCTAAGGTGAAATAAAGGACCGTCTATTCTTTTAATTCTATAGCCCATTTTCTCCCACCGACAATATCGTTCACCATCTTCCATACCCCATCCATAAAACTTCTCATTTTCCAACCCGGACTCCTTATATGCTTTCAGATTGCAGAAGAAAGCACCACCTACTGGTTTTGGGGGATACATTTGTTTCATTTTTTTCGTGTTATTCATAAGCAGGCTTATATCTTCTGACTCAAGATATAAGTTTCTAATAATGATTGACGTATCCAAGAAAAGCTTATCATAAGGATAGACAAAGTCTGCTTCTTGCAACCTAAGTAGATTCACAGCGTCTATTATTTGATTTACAGGAGCTATAACATCCGTATCCCAAATAGAGACAATAGGAGTAGTTGTTTCCTGTATCATTTGATTAAGATAATGAGTCCTAAATAATATGGGATCATCATCTTGTTTAAATACATAACTTACCCTAGCATTGTCGAGTAACTTTTTTAAAAAGCCATTATCCCTATAAGAACATTCCCAAACTGTAACATTTGTATTAAAATGACGATTTAGAAATGTGATAGAGGCAATAATATTCTCTAATCGTTCTATGGAATCCAATCGAAGTATAATATTAAAGGTCACGTCCCAAAGGTCTATTTTTGTTTTCATATTCTATTGAATTATTTTCTTTCTGTAGTTGTTGTAGTATTTTCTTTCTTTGTTATATTAAACTGCTCATTCTGATTTTCTTTGCAATACTAATGTCCATCCTGCCTAGTCATTGCATTAAATCCCAAAACACCTTTTAGGTCCATTAGATACTTATCAAAATCTTTAATACCTACATCCGTCATTGTAAAATAGAAAAAGACGTCTAACCCATTTCTCTCAATAACAACAACTCGTGTACGAGAATAAACTCCTTGGCACGCCTTTCCTTTCATATTATATGGATAAGTCATCATATAATCAGCATTAAAAAAAGACCTTGCTGTATCTTGAGGATAAAATGTCATCATAATCTTCAAATCTTCTATATCTTGTTCAGAAGCACTGGAATATGGCCTTCCATAATCAAAATCATGCTTGACACGATTATATTTTGATAAAGTATCTATTCCAAATGATTTCTTATTATACTTTATGATATCACCCAAATGAGCATTAATAGCTCCAGCAATATAAACGAAGAGTTTGCATTGCTTATCATGGCTTGTCAGAATTGCATGTATTAATCCTATTTTTTTAAAAGGGCAATCTTGCTCCTTGCAAGGAGACACAAGGTTGATATCATAAAAAATATCATATTGTGCTGATGGAATAAATTTCATATCAATTAGCTTTAAGTCTTCTTCAAATTGTGGAATAGTTCTCATATTGGTAGTATCCAATATCATTCGTGCATTATTTTTTAAAATAATCGTATCTTGTCCTCGTAGGTTCAAAGAAGTAGCGATAAATAATAGGGAAAAAATCAAATGTTTCATATTTTAATTCTTATTGAAATCCAACTGAATTTAATTACCTACTACTCATTGTTTTAGGTATTAGGGTTTTCATGTTTAACAAGGTAGAGCGAATCACAATCATCACTAAGTATACTGCCGCTACATAAACTGGTTGGATCATAATAATAGTACACGATTCTCTCATCATCAGTTCTATAGAAACCACTTATAACTACAGCATGCCCTTCTTCATTGCTTTCACTCCCCACTGCAAAGACAGCCATAACTCTTTCTCCATTGCTGGTTTGTCCATCAGATCGTAATATGAAGGATTCCCCACTATTGACTTTACTTACATTAAATCCTCCATAGCCACCAATAGTCCCAACATCAGATATATCTACATTCCCATGTTCATCAGGCTCATATCCTAATCCTTGTTTTGTCCAATTATAGTAATCATTTGCCGAGTGTAAACTTCCATCAAGGTAATCAAAACAATTAAATACACAAGATTGCTTTTGTCCTCCAATATAAGCACGCAATTCCTCTTCATTCAATACCGATAACTCTCTTTCAATCAGAGGCAATCTTAATTTACTTAATTTTTTCATTGTATTTCTTTTTAATTCAACATTAATATCCTAAAATTATTCGTTTACACAAGCCAGATATAGAACTTATTTACTATTATCCCCAAAAACTTAACCAATCATGCAAATCAAGAAAATTCACCACAAGCACTTATACCTGTTAAGTTACCAAAGTGGCAATAACAGTACATCTAAATTCTGTTTTATCATTATCTTGTCTACTATTTAGAGAATAAAAAAATGCCTTTAAAATCCATTAAATATTTATCAAAGTTTTTAACTCCTTCATCAGTCATCATAAAATAGAAGAATACATCTAAGCCATCTTTTCCTGTTACAACAACCCGTGTACGGGTAAATTTATCTTGGTATTTTTTCCCTTCCATATTAAAGGGATAAACCATCATGTAATCAGCATTAAAAAGAACTGTTGCCGTATCATGAGGATAAAATGTCATCATCATTTTGAGGTCTTCTATATCCTGCTCGGTAGCACCAGGATATCCATACTTAAAATCAGTTTTAATACGATTATAAGTTAGTGAAGAGACATTCTTAAATAAACTTTTGTTTTTCCTTATTATCCCTCCATAACGGAGTCCATTAGCTCCAGATAAATATACAAATATATTACATTGTCCATCATGATTCTTCAAAATAGAATGTACTGTTCCCAATCTTCTTAAAGGACTCTTATAATCATCTGTAACATATATCATTCGCATGTTATCTGATAGATCGTATTGATCAGAAAGAGAAAAATTCAGACCAATAAGTTCTAAATCTTGTTCAAATTGGGATGATTCATTTTGAGCACTTAAATTAGTAAAACTACAGAGCAGTAATACTACTATATACAAATTCTTTCTTATCATTGTCTTTTCTTCTATTTAGAGAATAAAAAAACACCTTTAAAATCCATTAAATATTTATCAAAGTCTTTTATTCCTTGATCCGTCATTGCAAAATAAAGAAAAACATCGATTCCATTTTTCTCAATTGCAACTACCCGTACACGTGTAAAGTTATCTTCATACTTTTTCCCTTCCATATTATATGGATAGACCATTATATGGTCTGCGTTGAAAAGGGTTCGTGCTATATCTTGTGGGTAAAATGTCATTATCATTTTCAGATCTTCTATATCTTGTTCAGAGGGGCTAGAATTTGGTCTACCGTAATTTAAATCATGCCTAACACGACTATAAGTGGAAGAAGATATATCTCCAAACAATTCTTTATTTGCTTTTACCAAACCTCCATAACGAATTTCTCCAGCTCCTACTAAACATACAAAAATTCTACATTGTCCATCATGATTTTTCAAAATTGAATGTACTGTTCCTAATCTTCTTAAAGGATTCTTATAATCATCTGTAACATATATCATTCGCATATTATCTGACAGATCGTATTGATCAGAAGGAAAAAACCTCATATTAATGAGTTCTAAATCCTGTTCAAACTGAGAAGATTTATTCTGAGCACTTAAAATAAGAGAACTACAAAACAATAAAACAAATACAATAATGTTTCTCATGTTCATTTTTTACCATTACCATCTTTTACTAGAATAAAACACTGTCTATGAACTTCTTCCAGCTCGAAAAAAAGAAGATTTTCCATTTCTAGCGGTATAATCATCAAGCTGTTCTTGTGTTATCTGACCATAAGTTCTATTTTGTGGATCAAAATACTCCATAACACTGCCTTCATGCCTAGTAATTACAATCGCATGATATTCCCCGCTAGGACTTATCCCCATTCCCTCCATTAAATTAGGGTTGAATACAAAAATCTCCCGGCTACTACTGCCACAATCAACGCCTGAGCCGAAAAAGTAATTAAAACATTGGCGATTATCGCTACTGCTACCTGTAAAGCCATACTTATTTTCATTAAAAGCACTGCCACAATGCCCATAATATTCACGTGCCATTTCCATCGCATCGTCAGCTGAATAGTTCGAACCACAACTATTTATATAAGCTATGCATCTCCACCAACAATCATTAGGGTCATATCCTCCCATATATAAACGTAATTCCGACTCGTCTAAACATATAGCCTCTTTTTCCAGTTCTTTCAGGCTTATTTTTTTTAGTTTTCTCATATTATTGTAATTAGAAGTTAATACTAAGCTTTTATCAAGTAAATTAATTATATGAATCAAAGATAAAATCTAAATATCAACTTTTTCAATATATTTATTTCAAAGTTGCAATTCGGTAACTATTAATATACAATTCGGTCAATATCAAGCTTTAGTTTATATGCTTTAAACTAAAATCATGAACTTTCTTTATCCATAAAACAAGGAAAACATACTATCAATGTCTTATTATTAAGCATTACTAAATTAGATGAATACCCTCTAGTTTTATTCTAGTTTATATTCCTGCTTTGTGCAATTTAACCAAAGGCGTAACCGAATTGTATATTAATAGTTACCGAATTGCAAATCAACAATCAATAATTAATTATACTTCTACTTTGAAACCTTACATTTGCTATAGTAACAACTAACAGTTTTATATAACCAACCCCATGAATCTAACAACTTTTCCTCATGAATTTCAGATGGATGCAAAAGATTGCGGTCCTGCATCTTTAATGATTATAGCAAAATTCTATGGGAAATATTACTCACTCCAATATTTACGGGATTTATGCGGCATAACCCGAGAAGGCGTATCATTTTTAGATATAAGCTATGCAGCAGATAAGATCGGATTAAGAACAGTCTCAGTGAAAGCAAGCATGCATGATATCGTAGATCGTATATCTTTGCCTTGCATCATACATTGGAATGCTAATCATTTTATTGTTGTATACAAAGCGAGCAAAACCAAGATATATGTATCAGATCCGGCAAAAGGACTCGTTTCTTATTCACATGAAGAATTTAAAGATAAATGGTATAAAAAAGGAGAAGAAACAGGAGTACTAATGGCTTTGGAGCCGATGGCAAACTTCAAACAAATAGAGGCCAATGAGAAGATTGAACGTTTAAAAAGCCTCGAAAACTTATTAGGGTATTTCTTACCTTACAAAAAAGCATTCGGGATTTTACTGTTTATCATGCTCATGGCAACCTTGCTCCAAGCATTTCTGCCTTTCATTTCCAAGTCAGTAATTGACATAGGAATTCATACGCGCGATATCACTTTTATACAGATGATGCTCGTCGCTAATATTATTCTTTTACTAAGTGTCACATTATCCAATGCTTTGCGCGACTGGGTATTATTACATGTATCAACCCGAGTCAATATATCCCTGATATCAGATTATCTGATCAAACTAATGAAACTCCCAGCCACTTTCTTTGAGAACAAATTAGTCGGAGATATTTTGCAGCGTGCCAATGATCATGAGCGTATACGTAATTTCGTTATGAACAACTCTCTAGGCATGCTATTCTCATCAATGACATTTTTGGTTTTCAGCGTCATACTCCTAATATATAATGCAAACATTTTCTTTATATTCATGGGAGGCAGTATCCTCTACGTTTTATGGATATTCTTTTTTCTTAAAATACGTAAGAAACTAGATTGGGAATATTTTGAATTAACCTCAAAAGACCGTAGCTATTGGGTGGAAACAATCAACAATATTCAAGAAATAAAAATAAACAATTACGAGGATACAAAGCGATGGAAATGGGAAGCGATACAGGCACGTTTATATCGCCTCAACATAAAAGTTTTAAAAGTAAACAACGCACAAATGCTTGGGTCACAATTTATAAATAATATGCAAAATATGGCTGTTACTTTCTTTTGTGCTGTAGCTGTCATAAATGGCGATATCACATTTGGCGTAATGATATCTACACAGTTCATTATTGGTATGTTAAATGGTCCTATCACTCAATTTGTCGGTTTCGTCCAATCCGCTCAATATGCCAAAATCAGTTTTATGCGTATCAATGAGATACACCAATTGAAAGATGAAGATGAGATGGCATCTATCATATCCAACAATATAACCTTGCCTCAAAACAGGAATTTGATAGTAAGCAACCTCTCTTTTCAATATTCGCCCAATGCACCTCTTGTTCTCAAAAATCTCAATTTTATAATACCGGCAGGCAAAGTCACTGCGATTGTAGGAGATAGCGGTTGCGGTAAATCAACTCTACTCAAACTCTTGTTAAGACTATACATGCCTTCTTATGGTGAAGTCTGTATTGGAAACATGAATATAAATACAATAAGTCTCCGACAATGGCGAGCGAAATGCGGATGTGTCATGCAGGATGGTAAGGTATTTAATGATACCATACAAAACAACATTGTACTAAATGACGAGGACGTTGATTATGAAGCTTTACAACAAGCCACCCAAATAGCCAATATTGCTCAGGAAATTGAAAGAATGCCACTCGGTTATCAAACAGCGATCGGGGAAATGGGAAGGGGACTCAGTGGAGGACAAAAGCAACGTTTACTCATAGCCAGAGCACTCTATAAAAAGCCTGAATATCTCTTTTTGGATGAAGCCACTAATGCCCTAGATACCATTAATGAACAGAAAATAGTACAAGCTTTAAATTCTGTTTTTCAGAATAGAACAGTTATTGTTATCGCGCACCGATTGAGTACAATAAAAAAAGCCGATCAAATAATTGTCATGAAAGATGGTATGGTAGTTGAAATGGGCACACATGACTCCTTAATGAAGAATAAAAGAAAATACTATGAACTAATTCAAAGTCAATATGATTTGGGAACGGAAAAATAAGGAAGTAATAGAGGGGAAAACCTCAAAAAGAAGTGAAGAAATAAACGACATTATCGACAAAATGCCTATGACGTTTGGGAAATGGGTTGCCAGAGCGGTAATTTTCTTCTTTGTATTATTGCTAACCATGGGATGGGTTATCAAATATCCGGATACAGTAACCGGACAAATAAAAATTAATTCGAACCTTTCTCCTGTCAGACTTGTGGCTAATGCATCAGGTAAGATGCAACTATTGAACATCACTCCACAGGAAAATGTAAAAGAAGGACAGTATATCGCAATTATACAGAATTCTGCAACAACTGTTGATGTTATAAGAATAAATAACCTCATCCATGCATTTGATCCCAACAATTTAGAAATGATCCTTCACGAAAAACTATTTCCAAAGAAAGTTTCATTAGGGGAACTTAATTTGAAGTATTATGCATTTTTGTCTGCTCTTGAGAGTTATAAAAGATTTCTTTCCGGTGACAGCTATAAACAACAAAAAAGAAATCTGCTCACTAATATTAAATGGCAACATATTACGGCAACTGAAAATTCAAGCGGCATAAACATATCCCAAAAGAAACTCGATGTTACAGAAAAATGGTATCGTAAATATCAGACCATGAATAAGAAGGATGCAGTTGCAGGACATGATGTAGATAATATTCTGAATGATTTTTTATCGGCAAAGCTGAATTATCAAAATTTGAAGAAAGAGAATGCATCTATTCAGCTACAAATCGCTGAAAATGAATATCAACTTAATCGTTTGGAAATAGAACAAAACGAAAAGGACAGCCAACTACAGATGGAATTACTCACCACATACTATGATTTAAGGGATAACCTTAAAGTTTGGGAAAACAAATATATTTTTAAGGCTCCATTTACCGGTAAAGTAGAATTTCTTAATTTTTGGGTTGATAATCAATTTATTCAATCCGGAGAAGAAGTATTTAGCATCATACCTCCTCAGAATATAACGGTTGGTCAGATGCTATTACCTGCAAGTGGGGCAGGTAAAGTAAAAAATGGCAGTAATGTTATCATTAAACTAAATAATTTTCCATATACGGAATTCGGTTCCATTAATGGCACTGTTGCATCAATATCACTAATAACAAAAGAACAAAAGGCACAAGAAAGTTCTATCGATTCTTATCTGATTACGGTTGATCTGCCGCAAGGATTAAAAACCAATTATGGAGAAGTTCTTGAATTCCAATATGAATTAGGTGGAATAGCTGATATCATTATACGGGACAGGAGGCTTATCGAAAGGTTATTTGATAATTTAAAGTCCAGAGTGAAATAGCATTCATATACCGAATTGCATATCTATAACAACCGAATTGCATATTTACAAATCCTTATGCATTCTATATAAAAAATAAAACCTATTTTTGTTTCTATCGTTAAAACGATAGAAGGTTTTATCTTCAACATATTAAACTATAACGATGTTATGAAGAAACTAAAAAAAATCAATCTAAACAAATCTTTTGAAGATTTTACTCCACTAAAAGAATGGGAGCTAAGAACGATAGTTGCTGGTGATGGTGATCCATCATGGGATTGCTTATTCAATGCTTTCATTTACACCTACGAAGAACTATATGGTATAACTTTGAATAAAGACGAGATGGTACAGTTTTATATAAATTATACAAACCATAATCCCGAAGCCGAAGGGGGAGCTAATATTGGTTCTTTTATGAATTTCATTCAGTATTATGGTTATCAAGGTTCTCAAAACATAGGAGGAACCATGAATAGTTTCAGTACAACCCAATGGGCATCCTTTCAACTAGATTCTAGCGGAATACTACATTTCGCGATACCAAAAGCAGCATATAGAGATGCAAATGGGAACCTTATGTTAAGGTGCTACGACCCTACACTAAAAAGTGAAAGAGACTATAGTTACGAAAGTTTGAGAGGTGTTTTCGATATAAATACAGTTCCCTTTATCGATAGTCCTATATCGGGATCTTACGATTCTTATGGCTCTTTCGGATCTTATCCGATAACGGGAAGTGACGGGATTTATTACGGTTAAACTCTACTAATATGAAATATTTATATTTTATTCTGTTCTATCTTATCAGCTTTCAACTTAAAGCCCAAAACACAGTCTCCCCCAAAAGGGACATTGACAGCGATTCCATTTGTTTGAAAAACGGAATTATCCCAGGACATGTACCACTTCTGACAGGAATACCAATTAAAACTATGACATTACAAATGTGGCTAAAAAAAATAGGACTTAAGCACAAAAAATCAAAACTTATCAAATTAACCGATGAATCCGAGGATTTTGAGTCACTACCAGGATTTCAAATGCACACAGGCATTCTAAGCCCGACAATCAAATCGGATGACCAAGACTTTATCGCATTCTTCAGTATCCAGCCCAATAATAATCGTCCGCCATTTATCCTCAAAGATAAAGTAGAGTATGATGGAAAAGAAGTATATCGCTATTTGTTTGTCGTTAGAGCCGAATTAGCCATGTCACTAAATAAAAAAAGAGAAGACATCTCCTTTGATGAAATAAAACATTACATTGAATATAAACCGGCAAGTTATGCTAAAGATGTATTCAATGCCGACACTGTGATAACATATCCTCTATCGCTGGGAAGCGAATGTTTTAGAAAAAAATACTGTTATTGTGACGTATGGCTATTTCAAAAAAACAATATCGGACATTTTTATCTTTATTGTTTTTATACAGACAAAGGGTACGAAAACAAATGGAAATATGAGCAAGAGCTAGAAAAAACATTAAGGTTCAAGAAATGAAACCCAATAATACGGTTTAAAAGCCGGGAAGATACTCATAGATAGAAATGTATTCTTTGGCAAGATGCTTCAATGAAGTATCTTGCTTTATTGAAAAAAGTCCTAATGTATCAGCTCTTTCTTCCAGTTTAAGAAAAGGTAGAACTACATAATAATTAGGTCGATTGAAAAAATCGTGTATAAGGATTTTAGTGTCTTGAGGACAATATAGACAAGCATGTAGAATACAGGAAATTCTGAACCTCCCATCCACCAAAACCGTATCATACGAATGATTAGACTGAAACACACAAGAATGATATGCTGGCCAATAATCACGATTATTGTCATTCATAGGATATCCCCACTTACCTGTTACTCCTATATTTACCAAATAAGGATGCAGCCGACCTTTCTCAACAGCTTCATATATGGCAGACGTAGACATAAGGTGCGTTTCCCAGAAAGTTACATCCGATTCCACGACTGTTATTTTCTTAATATTGTCGGTCGCTACAGCCATATAAGTACTATTTCCTGATCCAAATTCTAAATAGCTTTTTGAATGGTCCATTGCCGATTGCAAGAGTTTGAGTTCGTTATTTGTCATAAGCCTCTATTCTTATTAATATATAGCATTTTATTCTTTATATTTCTCTTGCATCTTCTAGAAACTTCAAAAGGCTCCAACATCGCTGAGAGAGATACGAAAAAGTGACCATTATGTTCTTCATATAAATAAGCATAAGTCAGGTTGATTATAGTCGACTGATTGCATAGACAGAAATAGTCTGGTAATAATTCGCCTACCTTTGACAATGACATTTGTATAAACATTTGCAGACTCTCTACAGTAGTAATAACAAGGTAAGGTCTATCAGTTGTAATACAAATAATCTCTTCATATTTTAAAGCATGTATTCTCTTACGCTCATATAGAATAACACTTTCGGATGTAAAAATCAAATTATCCATGATAATATTACATTTAAGATTCGTTCAAAAATAGCTTCTAAAAATCGCTTCAGTATAACACGAATACATAGGATATAGTCATTAATATAAGTTCAAAATTAGCCATTTCCTATTAAAAGCAGGTCGATTTATCAATCATAAAGCACAAAATATCAACTATATACTTTTTTTGATCAAATTTCTATCTTTATTGAATGAAAATTAGCGGTCACATCTGTCACAATCCGTTCAGTTATTCCCAGAGAAGTAGTTCCAAAATCAGTTTCATGCAGTGAAACTTTTGGTTTCAAGCCTTTGGAACTAAAGTTTCAAGCCTTTGAAACTAGAGTTTCTCACTGATGAAACTAAAGTTTCAAGCGGTTGAAACTCTTCGAAGATACGGTAGATCTGATTGACTTGACCGCACGATGTATTGACCGGACTGCATCAGCTGTTCCGATCAACCTATTCATTCAGTCAGCAACAACTCATTTACCAGTCAATAATGCATGAGTTATTGGCTATTAAGGCCTGATTTCTCAACTATTAAGAGCTGGGAGATCAATTGTTAATGACTGACACATCAGATGTTAACACATTGGATATCAGATGATAATATTAGTAGAATGACATATAACGCAATCAGCAAGAGTGAGAGCAACTGTTTGCCCTCACTCTGCCACCACGCTTGCTATCACGTCTGAAACGCCGATGAATAAAGGGATACAAACGAACAGTTAGACCGTGAGAGCAAAACTGCATTCAAATCACTGTGGAGAGAAATCTTCTATTGTATCCTTACGATTACCCTTTGCGGCAAAAGCACCGTACCTAATTATGGGTATCCGTACGCCTGAAAATAGCTATTATTTGCGATTGTAGTATTAACGATATAGAACGAAATTTGCACAAAATTTGTTCTATGAGGTTTCTTACACTTAAAATAATGCTCTGCTTGCTTCTTTCTTTGATCATTTCCAGAATTGAAGCCAATACTAACAATTATTCTATTTCCGGTCGTATATCCGACGAAAGGACGGGTTCGCCGTTGCCCGGCGCATCCATTTTAATCAAAGGTACCTATTTGTGGGCTGTATCCGACCAGAAGGGGGAATTTACGATACAAGGAATACAGGAAGGCAAGTATCAATTGGAAGTTTCCTTCCTCGGTTATGTTCCGGCAACGGTTCCGGTGAATGTGAACAACAGCATCAAAGGATTAAAGATACAACTGAAGGAAAATACACTTGCCCTGAACGACGTAATCGTTACCGCACAAGCTCCGAAGAGTGAGCTGAACACCACACTCAACATCGGGAGTAACGCACTGGAACATCTGCAGATATCGAATGTAAGCGATATTTCCGCCCTTCTTCCGGGAGGAAAGACGAAAGTCCCGGACTTGACCAGCAACAATATTTTCTCTCTGCGCGACGGAGGTTCATCCGCAGGCAACGCGGCTTTCGGAACGGCGATAGAAGTAGACGGAGTACGCATCGGCAACAACTCTTCTTTCGGCAATATGACCGGAATAGATACCCGCAGCATCTCCGTGGCCGATATCGAATCGGTAGAAGTCATCACCGGAGTACCTTCGGCAGAGTACGGAGACTTGAACAGCGGTATGGTCAAAATACATACGAAGAAAGGGAAGACTCCGTGGAATGTACTGCTATCCATCAATCCCCGCACAGAACAGGTGTCCTTTTCCAAAGGGCTGGACCTCGGCAACGATAAAGGAATCGTCAACATAAGCGGTGAATGGATCAAGGCTACTCAAAAGCTTAATTCACCCTATACTTCTTATACCCGCAGAGGATTCTCCGCAGGTTACAGCAATACGTTCCGGAAAGTGCTCCGATTCAACATCGGACTGACCGGTAACATCGGAGGTATGAATACGAAGGATGATCCCGACGCATATACGGGAGAATATACCAAAGTCAGAGACAACGTTTTCCGTGCAAACACGTCATTGGCATGGCTGCTCAACAAGTCATGGATTACCAACCTCAAACTGGATGCATCGGTGTATTACAATGATAACAAGTCGCATGCACATACACCTTATTCTTATGCGTCCGAACAGCCGGCAGTCTACGCCGAACAGGAAGGCTATTTCATTGCAGGCAAACTGCCTTACCATTTCTTTGCCGATCAGATTGTCGATTCCAAAGAACTGGATTATGCCGCTTCGTTGAAGTACGAATGGAACCGTCGTTTCAAGAACGTTACCAACAATCTGAAAGCAGGCGTGCAATGGAAAGGAACAGGCAATGTGGGCGACGGAGAGTATTATCAGAATCCTTCGCTGGCTCCCAACGGATATCGCCCCCGTTCTTACTCGGCTTATCCGTATATGCACAATGTTTCGTTGTATGCGGAAGAAAGCCTGTCGGTACCTGTCGGCAGCACCATGCTGAGGCTGATGGCGGGATTGCGTTGGGAGAATCTGTTCATCAGCGGAACGCAATACGACAAGCTGAACACACTGTCGCCACGTTTCAACGCCAGATGGCAGCTGAACGAAAACATAGCGATTCGGGGCGGATGGGGAGTGACCGAGAAGCTGCCTTCGTACTATGTACTCTATCCCCGACAGGAGTATCGGGATATTCAGACTTTCGGAGTCTCATACAATAACAATGAGTCGGCTTACGTCTATTACAGTCAGCCATATACTTTATTACACAACGAGAAACTCCGCTGGCAGAAGAATCAGAATGCCGAAATAGGAGTTGACATCAATGTAGCCCGCACCCGTATTTCACTGGTAGGATACTTTAACCGCACGAAGATGCCTTATAAATATACAAGTACCTATACTCCGTTCGCATACAATGTTCTACAGTTGCCGGAAGGATTCGAGCTGTCCGCCAATCCGCAGATTACCGTAGACAATCAGACGGGCATGGGATATATACGGGACGATGAGGACAGTTACTGGACACCGCTGGACGTAAAGGTGAAAGACCAGACTTTCGTCAGGTCAACCTCTCCCGATAACGGACCGGACATCACCCGCAGAGGAGCGGAAATGATCATCGATTTTCCGGAGATCACTCCTCTCCGTACGCAGTTCCGTGTGGATGCGGCCTATACATATACCAAATACATAGATAATTCCTTGTCTTATTATTACCAGAACGGATGGTCGCACACCACTCTCGCCAACCGTTCCTACCAATATGTAGGTATATATGCCAACGGCGACAACTCATCCACGACCGCCAACGGCAAGCGCACTCACTCGCTGGATGCCAATATCACAGCGATCACCCGTATCCCGAAAGCAAGACTGATCATATCGTGCAAACTAGAAGCCTCGCTCATCAAGCGGTCGCAGAACCTCTCCGAATATAACGGTACGTCGTATGCGTTCAACGTCAGCGAAAACAGCAACGAGAAAACAGGAGGCAGCATCTACGACGGAAATTCTTATACGGCTATTTATCCGGTTGCCTACCTCGACCTGAACAACGAGGTACATCCGTTCACCGCCGCCGAAGCCGAAAATCCGGACTTCGCGCATCTGATACGTAAATCGGGCAATGCCTATACTTTCGCAGCCGACGGATATGATCCGTATTTCTCTGCCAATATCAGCATTACCAAGGAGATAGGCGATCATGTTTCGCTGTCGTTCAACGCGATTAATTTCACGAACTCACGGGCGTATGTGAAATCATACGCAACCGGAACCAGTGCAATCTTTACCCCGAACTTTTATTATGGACTAACCTGCCGCATTAAACTTTAGAAATATGAAACAACAGTCAATCTATATCGTACTGCTTTTCGTCACATCCTTACTCGGAGGATGTACGGACCTCGACAAAGGCAATCCTTACGAAGACCAGCTGCACACCTTGCAGGTGACTGCCGTCTATCCGGACGAATACGCGGAATACCTTCGGGAAGGCATCACCGTCCAAATCGAAGACATCGACCGCGGCAATTCCTACAAGACGGTAACCGACCAGAACGGTACAGCGCAATTCGCCCTGACCAACGGCATATACCGCATACAAATCAGCGATAAAGCCGATCAGCATATATTCAACGGACTGGCAGACAAGGTAAAACTCGTAAACGGGGATGTCACACTCAACGTTCCGCTCACACACTCCAAAGCCGGTGCCATCATTATCAAGGAAATCTATTGCGGAGGATGTACCAAGCTGCCGCAGGAAGGTACTTATCAGGCTGATAAATACATTATCCTGCACAACAATGATTCCCAGACGCAGTATCTCGACCATTTGTGTTTAGGTACGCTCGATCCTTACAACTCCCAGTCCACCAACGTATGGGTGACGCAGGACGAAGCAACCGGAGCAACCATTTTCCCCGATTTCGCTCCTATCGTCCAGTGCATCTGGCAATTCGGCGGTAACGGCACTTCCTTCCCGCTGGCACCCGGTGCAGATGCAGTCATCGCCGTCAACGGCGCCATAGATCATGCCGCGCAATACCCGCTGTCGGTCAATCTGAACAAACCGGGATATTTTGCCTGCTACAACAATGTTTATTACTGGAATACGATGTATCATCCTGCTCCGGGCGACCAGATCAGCCGCGACCATTATCTGGACGTGGTCATCAAACTGGGACAGGCGAATGCCTATACATTCTCCATATTTTCTCCCGCCACTGTCATCTTCAAGGCTCAGGACACTACGATACAGGAGTATGTACAGCAAACGGGTAGTGTGATACAAAAGCCCGGCAGCACGGTGGATCAGGTCATCAAGATTCCGCTCGACTGGGTGATTGACGGGGTAGAGGTGTACTATGGCGGTTCGTCGAGCAACAAAAAACGCATTTCGCCTTCCATCGATGCCGGATATGTCAGTCAAAGCGCACTGTATGACGGACGCAGCCTGCACCGTCGGGTAGACGAGGAAGCATCGAAGGAGGCCGGTTATGAAATACTGGAAGATACGAACAACTCTTCCGCCGATTTTTATGAAAGAGAACAACAATCCCTGCATGAGTAATATGAAAGGAATATATATAGGATGTATGCTGTTGTGTATAGCAGCCGTAAGCTCGGCACAGACTTACGATGTTATCGAACGACGAAATTCATGGAATGCCGGAACAAACGTAACGGGAATCATGATGGACAGCGTCACCGTCTCCTACGCCGAACTGTACGGCAAGAACAATCACGGTGACTTCCGCAATTACTACGAAGCCGGTAAATTATGGAGTGCCGGTGCAGTAGCCAAGTCCATCACACACTTAAAGAAGTATTCTCTGATCGGCTCGTTCTCATTCGACCACACTTCCGGCAAGGATATGAGCGGCTCCATGTTCATTCATCCCGGATTTTATCCGGTAGACCTGCTGGAGTTTACCCCCGGCCGAAAGGATTTGCAAACTTATGCGTTCATGGGAGGTATAGCAGCAGATGCCGGCACCAACTGGCGCATCGGCGGAAAGATCGATTTCACTTCTGCCAATTACTCCAAACGCAAGGACTTGCGGCATACCAACTACAGACTGGACTTAAAAGTAGCTCCCGGCATCATGTATCATTCGGACCATTATGCGATCGGATTCTCTTATATTTTCAGCAAAAACAGCGAATCCGTTTCAGCAGAAGAAATCGGAACAACCGCTACGCCTTATTACGCATTCCTTGATAAAGGACTGATGTACGGTGCCTACGAAGCATGGTCGGGAAGCGGAATCCATCTGAGCGAATCGGGTATCAACGGATTCCCTATCAAGGAACTGTCTCACGGAGCAGCAGTTCAGGTTCAATGGGGATCGCTTTACGGAGATGTGGAGTATCTGCATTCTTCCGGTTCCGCCGGAGAGAAAGAGGTTATCTGGTTTAAGTTTCCGGCACACCGGATTACATCGCATCTGAGATACCGTTTCGCCAAAGGCAGTACCGAACATTTCCTGCGGATCAACCTCTCATGGTCACGCCAGACAAATGACGAGAATGTATTGGGACAGGAGATATCCAACGGAATCACGACTACCCATGTTTACGGTTCCAACCGGATTTTCGAAAGAAAGGCTTTATCCGTTCAGCCCGAATATGAGTTGATCGCTCCTAAAGGAGAATTGCGTGTCGGAGCCGAGATTTCGTCATTCAAAAGCATGACTACCCAAATGTACCCTTATGTCGCGTCACAGACAATGACTTGTGGACGGGTTTACGCATCCGGCGTACTTCATGCCGGAAGGTTCGATGTGAAAGCTGCCGCAAGTTTCTCCATAGGAGACTTCACGGAGAAGAGCAGGACTACTGAAACGACAGCCGAACCGGGCGATCCTCCATACCGCCTGACAGATTATTACCATCTGCAAAATGAGTATGCAACTGCCCCACGGGCGACAGTGAACGTCGGATTACGCTATCACTTTCATCGGGGAATTTATGCCGAAATTCAGGGCGGATATACGCACGGTTTCAACCTTGAATATATAGCAGGTTCGAGCCGTTGGAATGAGACGATTAAGTTAGGTTATACATTTTAAAATTATTCATTTACATAATATAAAACTATCAAATGATGAAAAAGGGGATATTATTTGTGCTGGCAGCAGCATTTCTGGCATCTTGCCAGCAGGAGGAAAACGAGGGAGTAGCATCTGTGGACCGGGTGACCATCACTCCTATTATCACACGTGCCACAGAGGTTAATTTCGAAGATCAGGATCAGATCGGATTGAGTGTCACTAAAGAAGACGGCACTGTATATGCCACCAACGAGCTTATGACTTTCAATGACGGAGCTTTCGCCGGAAGTCTGAAATGGTATCCCGAAGGAGCAGACAAGTCTTCATTCGTGGCTTACTATCCTTACAGCGCAACCGGTGTACCGACTTCATTCACCGTGCATGCTGACCAGACCACCAACTACGGAATCTCCGACTTTATGGCGGCAAGCAAATCCGACGTACTTCCTTCGGTGAACTCCATCAGCATGATCTTCAAGCACATGCTGACCAAACTGGTTATTAATGTGACAAACGAAACGAATTTAGATATTTCATCTATAGTGCTCAAAGGCTCTGTTCCTACTGCCAATATCGATTGGGCAACCATGAAGACAACCGTAAACGAGAGCGCCGCCGCCACAGACATCACAGCACAACAAGTGACAAAGAATAAGACTTTTCGTGCCATTGTAGTCCCACAGACGGCTGTGTTCACTCTTGCAGTAACAACTTCAGATAACAATACATTGATGCAAAAGCTCGTATCCACAGATTTAGTTCAAGGCGGACAATACAGTGTCAATATACGTGTATTACCCGATAATATCATCGTTACACTCAGTGGTGAGATCGAGAACTGGACAGACGAGGGAGAGATCAAGGGAGATGATTCGGAAGTTCCTTTTGAAGAGCATGACGGATATTTCATCTATGACGGCATCACCTACAATACGGTAACTCTCTCCAACGGAACAACATGGATGGCGGAACCATTACGCTATGTACCGGATGGATATACTCCGTCAAGTGATCCGGCTGCAGATTCTCACATCTGGTATCCGTACGAATTGGTTACAGTTGACGGTACACTTACCGCAAAAGCATTGCAGGACGAAGCCTCTATCAAGCAGTACGGTTATCTCTACGACATTCATGCCGCACTTAGCGGCAAAGCAGTTACTCCGGAAAACTGCTACGACTTTGAAGGAGCACAGGGCATCTGTCCGAAGGGATGGCACATCCCGACTCGCGCCGAATATTTCAGCCTTGTAGGTAATTCGACCAAAGATGCGGACGGCAATAGTCTGGAAAACGGAAAAGACGCTCTTTTCTATGACACAGCATATGACGGTGGTAAAATCCCGACACTCAACGAGGCTAAATTTAATTATCAATTCTCGGGAGTACGTATGTCAACCGGTTATTCAGCCGTCCCCAAATATCAGGCAACGGCAATAACCAGCAGCAACAGTACGGTAACCGAATGGTTTGGAAAACCCAGTATGAGTTATTACATGACTTCAACTGCATATAAGCCTATTTATAGTACAAGCACCGGCGACCTGACCAATATTCAGTTCTTCGGACTAATGAGCACATTCTCAATGGCGAAGTATCCGGAAGGCAGATTGTCTCTGAGTTATATCAGTGTACTTAGTGGTCAAACAGTTCGTTGTGTAAAGAACCAGAACTAAAAGCCATTTGCAAGTTCATAAAAAAGAATATAAACTACATAAAAACAAAAAGTAACAATGAAAACAAAAAAGCTAAGCATCGCAATCGCTCTACTGGCGGTTGCCGTTATCGGAACCTCTTGTGGAAACAAACAGCAGAAAAGTTCCTCGGACACAACAACAGAACAGACCACTTCGTCTGCTTTAGAAATTGACTCTCTTCTTGCAAATGCAGAAAACCTTGCAGGAAAAGAAGTAACCATCGAAGGCGTTTGCACACATACCTGCAAGCATGGCGCCAAGAAAATCTTCCTGATGGGCAGTGACGACACACAAGTGATCCGCGTAGAAGCCGGCACACTGGGAGCATTCGACCCGAAATGTGTGAACTCCATCGTCCGCGTCACCGGAACACTGAAAGAACAACGCATTGACGAAGCCTACCTCCAAAACTGGGAAGCACAACTCAAAGCGCAAGCTGCCGAAAAACACGGAACCGGTGAAGCCGGTTGTGACACAGAGAAGAAAGCACGCGGCGAGACAGCCAACACGCCCGAAGCCCGTATCGCCGACTTCCGCGCGAAGATAGCCGACCGAAAAGCAAGCAGCGGCAAAGAGTATCTGTCTTTCTATTTCATGGAAGCTAATTCGTATGAAGTGGAGTAGCAGCATCCGTAAATGGAGCAGGCTGATACACCGTGATTTATCCTTTTTCTTTGCCGGAATGGTCTTGATTTATGCCATTTCCGGCATTGTGATGAATCACCGTGACACCATCAACCCGAACTTCTCCATCGAACGGAAAGAATATAAGATTGCCGAAAAACTGCCGGGCAAAGAGGGAATGAAAAGGGAAAATGTACTGACTCTGCTGCAACCATTGGGAGAGGAAGGCAACTATACCAAGCACTATTTCCCGAAAACGGACATCATGAAAGTGTTCTTGAAAGGCGGGTCCAACTTGCAGGTAAACGTCCGTACGGGAGAGGCAGTCTACGAATCTGTCACCCGCCGCCCGCTCATCGGAGCAATGGCACGCCTGCACTACAACCCCGGACAATGGTGGACTTACTTTGCGGATATTTTCGCAGTCGGCCTCATCATTATCACCCTTTCCGGAGTCATCATGCTGAAAGGCAGCAAAGGTATTATCGGCAGAGGAGGAATAGAAATGATTGTCGGAATCGTGATTCCCATCCTTTTTCTTCTCTTCTTTTGAACAGAATAACTGATAAAATAAAATGGAACAAATCATAGAATGTAACAACCTGACGCACTACTACGGCAAACGGTTGATTTACGAAAATCTTAGTTTCACAGTCCCCAAAGGCCGCATCCTCGGACTACTGGGCAAGAATGGTACGGGCAAGACCACGACCATCAACATCCTGAGCGGATATCTGAAACCACGTTCCGGAGAATGCCGTATCTTCGGACAAGAGATACAGACGATGGCTCCGGCATTGCGCCGCAACATCGGGCTGCTGATAGAAGGGCACGTACAGTATCAATTCATGACCATCACCCAGATTGAGAAGTTCTACGCAGCCTTTTACCCCAATCAATGGAAAAAAGAGGCTTATTATGAACTGATGAACAAACTGAAAGTAGCTACCGGACAGCGCATCTCCCGTATGTCTTGCGGACAACGTTCACAAGTAGCACTCGGACTGATTCTGGCACAGAATCCCGAGCTTCTTGTATTAGACGACTTCTCCCTCGGTCTCGACCCCGGTTATCGCCGCCTGTTTGTAGACTATCTCCGCGATTATGCACGTTCCGAAGGCAAGACTGTCTTTCTGACTTCGCATATCATTCAAGATATGGAACGACTGGTAGACGACTGTATCATAATGGACTACGGAAAGATACTGATTCAGAAGCCAATTGACGAATTACTGAAAGAAGGACGCCGCTATACCTGTACTGTTCCCGAAGGTTACGAACTGCCCGCATCCGATGATTTCTATCATCCTTCCGTGATGCGGAATACACTGGAAACATTCTCCTTCCTCCCCCCCACAGAGGCGGAAGCAAAACTGAAATCCATGTCAGTACCCTATACGGACCTGCATAGCGAACATGTGAATCTGGAAGATGCCTTCATCGGTCTGACCGGCAAATACTGATTCAATAAAATAATTAAAGATTAAAAAGTAAATTAGAAGTCTCATGTACGCTATATTTTATAAAGAATGGATCAAGACACGGTGGTATTTTCTGCTTGCCGTAGTCACCACACTCGGTTTTACAGGCTACTGTATGCTTCGCATCAACCGGGTGATAGAAATGAAAGGCGCCGCGCATGTATGGGAAGTCATGATGCAGCGGGATGCCATATTCATCGATATGTTACAATACATCCCCCTGATTGCCGGAGTGCTGATGGCCATCGTACAGTTTGTTCCCGAGATGCAGCGCAAATGTCTGAAACTGACTTTGCACCTGCCCTATCCCGAACTGAAAATGACCGGCAATATGTTGTTCTCCGGTTTGGTACTGTTGCTTGTCTGCTTCGCTTCCAACTTCCTTCTGATGGAGGTCTATCTGAGCGGAGTACTGGCTCACGAACTGAAGAATCATATACTGCTGACCGCCCTCACGTGGTATCTTGCCGGTATTTCCGGCTACCTGCTCATCGCATGGATCTGCCTCGAACCGGCATGGAAACGCAGAATCATCAATCTCATTATCGCCGTATTGTTACTGCGAATCTTCTTCCTGTCGCCCACGCCGGAAGCTTATAACAAATTCCTCCCGTATCTGCTGGTCTATACGTTGCTGACCGCGTCTTTCTCCTGGCTCTCCATCGTACGGTTCAAAGCGGGAAAGCAGGACTAGGATAATGAAGAATGAAGAACTAAAAATGAAGAATTAAATAAAGATGAAACGTTTCAGTACCCTACTATTATATGTCACCATCGCCTTCCTGCTTCTCTGGCAGTTGCCTTGGTGTTACAACTTCTTTGTCGTAAAGCCGGAGAAGACTCCTTTCACTCTATATAGTTTCGTGATCGGCGATTTCGCCTTGATGGGACAGGAAGAGGGAAAAGGAACCGTACGTCGCGACGCTGCCGGAAACATTTATTCCGAAGCAGCTTTCGACAGTATTCTGCCTATGTTTTATTTCCGCCAGTTGATGTCCGACGAACGTTTTCCGGATACGATTAACGGGATAGCTGTCACTCCGAAGATCGTGCAGACGGAGAATTTCAATTTCCGCAGCGTACCTACGGATATCAACGCTCCTTCCATCGGTCTTTATCCTCTGTTGGAGTCGATGTCCGGGCGTGTAGACCTGAAGATGCCGGATGATGTTTTCCGCATTACTTCGCAAGGCATTGAGTTTATCGATATGGCTTCCAATAGCGTGAATGCAGAAAAAAGCCTCTTGTTTACAGAAGCTATGACCAAGAAGAATTTCCACTTTCCAGCCATTGAGATCGCAGGAAACCCGACGGTGAAGAAGGAGTATGACGAAGGATACCTTCTGTTGGATGCCGACCGTCGTCTGTTCCATCTGAAACAGGTGAAAGGGCGTCCCTACGTTCGTGCTATCACTTTGCCGGAAGGATTAACATTAGAGCACCTTTATCTGACGGAATTCAGAAATAAAAAGACGCTTGCTTTCCTGACAGATATCAACAATGCTTTATATGTGCTGAAAAGCCGCACGTATGATGTGGTGAAAACAGGAGTTCCTGCATTCAATCCCGAAACGGACGCGCTGACCATCATTGGAAATATGTTCGACTGGACGGTACGGGTGACGAGTCCGTCTTCCGATAATTACTATGCTTTGAACGCGGATGATTATTCACTGATAAAGAAGCTGGAAAATAATTCGAATACTCATTATATGCCCGGCATCAGTTTCACTTCTTATACGGATAAGTATGTGATGCCGCGCTTTGAGTAATAGCAGAAATAATAACTTTTAGGCACGGATTACACAGATTAACACGGTTTTAGCGTTGTGAAAGCATAAAGCTATCGTGTTAATCCGTATAATCCGTATCTTTTATTTCTAACATTCACAGAAAACAATAAAGAACCTTTCGCATTTATTCAACAAGAAACTGTACCTTTGCAAGCATGAACATTATCCGATCCGCAATTGCCTCTGCGTTGAACACAAACAAATACGGTAGATAACAACACTAATTTAAAGCCGTATGAAAATTTGCAAGGCATGTACATTTCTGAGTATCCTCATTATATTATTATACAGTTGTGCGCTTCCGCCTGAGGATGAAAAAGAGAGCCTTGAACCGGACAGTTCAACATCAGAACTTCCCTGGACAGGAGAAACCGAGAAATTCACGATTAATACCAAAGAAGGCGTACACTTGAATGATCCGCAGGAAGATGCAGGAACAGCATATATCACGATCCCCTCTTCTTCTGTAAGAAGCACCCGATGGGAATTCGGGGTACGGCTCACCTTTAATCCTTCCGCCAATAATTACGCCCGTTTCTATTTAGCCTCTTCATCGGAAATACTTTCCGGAGATCTGAACGGCTATTACATTCAGATAGGAGGAACAAAAGACAATGTAGCACTTTACCGGCAAAATGGGAATCAATCCAAATTACTGGCTTCGGGAAGAGAACTCATGAAAGGAAATAATTCTCCGAAATTATTTATCAAAGTAGAATGCGACGCCAACGGCTACTGGACTTTCTGGACACGCATGGAATCGGAAACCGAATATACGAAGGAGAAACAAATAAAAGACACAAGTATCACAAAGTCAATCTGCTGCGGCATATACTGCGTTTATACAAAAAGCCGCTGTGACGGTTTCACTTTCCATCATATACAGTTGTCTGATGATGTGATAACAAGTACTGAACCGGACGACATACCGGACGTTCCGGATAAACCGGAGAAACCTGACACACCGGAATCGCCGGAATATCCTGACAATGTGAGAAATATGTTACTATTCAACGAAGTGATGTATGACAATGCCAAAGACGGTGCCGAATACATCGAATTCTATAACCCTGCTGATCAGGATATCACCGTAAAGTCTCTGCGCCTGTTTAAAATGAGAGCAACGGGAGAAATATTCAGTACCACAATACTCAAACAGGAAGATGAAAATACAAACCTCGTTATTCCCGGCAAAGGATATATTTGTTTTACTCACTCCGCAACTACACTGATCAGAAAGCATAAGGTTGACGGCAAAAGTATAACCGAAATATCCAAATTTCCGCAACTGAGCAACGACGGAGGTTACCTTGCCTTGGCAACTGATGAAGAACATCCCCGCACGATTGATACCTGCCGTTTCATAGACTGGATGCACGACACTTCAGTCACTACAGGCATTTCATTAGAGAAGATATCTCCTGAACTTCCTTCTCTCAACAAAAACTGGCACTCATCGAGAAATGATACAGGTGGCACACCCGGAATAAAAAACTCATAAGAAGGATGCATTTATTTGATAAATTCCCTACATTTGTACAATTTGTAGGAAAAGCATATTTGAATATATTCACCCGCGAACGAATTTTAAGCAACAGATATGAGTCCAATTATCTTATCTATTACTATCATAGCATACTTTATGATCCTTTTCGCTATCTCCTATATAGCAGGACATAAAGCGGATAACGAAGGCTTCTTCGTCGGCAACCGCAAATCGGCATGGTATATTGTCGCCTTTGCCATGATTGGTTCCACTATCTCCGGAGTTACGTTTGTATCCGTACCGGGTATGGTACAAGCCAGCGGCTTCTCCTACCTGCAGATGGTACTGGGGTTTATCGTCGGACAGTTCATTATCGCATTCGTACTCGTTCCGCTTTTCTACCGGATGAATCTGGTTTCTATCTATGAATATCTTGAAAATCGCTTCGGAGCTTCTTCCTATAAGACAGGAGCCTGGTTTTTCTTTATTTCCAAAATGCTCGGAGCTGCCGTGCGGCTCTTTTTAGTATGTCTGACCTTGCAATTACTCATCTTCGAGCCTTTCCATATTCCCTTTATAATCAATGTCATACTGACAGTACTCATTGTCTGGCTCTATACTTTCCGGGGAGGAGTGAAATCATTGATATGGACTGATGTACTGAAAACATTCTGTCTGGTAGTCTCCGTTGTACTTTGTATCTACTATATAGCTTCCAGCCTGCATCTGAATTTCAGCGGATTGGTCTCAACGATTTCAGACAACGATCTCTCCAAAATGTTCTTTTTTGACGATGTCAACGACAAGCGATATTTCTTCAAGCAATTCCTGGCAGGAGTCTTTACCGTTATCGCCATGAACGGGCTGGATCAGGATATGATGCAACGGAATCTCAGTTGCAAGAACTTCCGTGACTCACAGAAGAATATGATTACAAGCGGGATTTCACAGTTCTTTGTGATCCTGCTCTTCCTAATGCTGGGTGTCTTGCTCTATACTTTCACCGCCCGACAGGGAATCGAGAACCCCGGCAAGAGCGATGAATTATTCCCAATGATCGCCACAGGCAATTACTTCCCGGGCATAGTCGGTATCCTGTTCATTATCGGATTGATAGCTTCGGCGTACTCCGCTGCCGGATCGGCCTTGACAGCCCTGACGACTTCTTTCACCGTAGATATTCTGAATGCGCACAAGAAAGACGAAGCGGCACTCTGCAAAATACGGAAACACGTGCACATCGGGATGGCGTTCGTGATGGGAATCGTCATCTTCGTATTCAATTTGCTGAATAATACAAGTGTGATTGATGCGATTTATACGCTGGCCAGCTATACGTATGGTCCAATTCTCGGACTATTCGCTTTCGGCATTTTTACTAAAAAACAAGTTTATGATCCATATATTCCGTTAGTAGCCATTCTTTCTCCTGCACTTTGCTACGTATTGCAAAGAAATTCGGAAGCCTGGTTCGATGGATATCAAATTAGCTACGAGTTACTGATATTGAATGCCGCGTTTACTTTTCTGGGGCTTTGCCTGCTCATCAAAAGGAAATCGTCAGCCGCCCCTATCAACAGCTCTTTAATAAAAAAACATTAAAATGAAAAAGAAAATCAATTGCTTCATACCTTTTGGCAATCCGAAAGATACGATACAAACTGTAAAAGAATTGCAAGCTTCAGAATTAGTGAACAAAATCTACCTGCTAAGCGCTGATACCAACAAAGAGTGCTTACCGGGATGTGAATGTCTCCTCATTAACGGTCTCTACTCTACAAGTACGATTAAAACAATTGCTGACAACGCAGATGATGCCAGCTATCTTTTGCTTTACACGAAACAGACCCCGCTAAAACTAGGATTGTACGCACTGGAACGCATGACACAGATTATACAGAGTTCCTCAGAAAATGCAATGGTATACGCAGATCATTACCAACTGGTTGACGGAGTTCTCAAACAAGCTCCCGTTATTGATTATCAACAAGGAAGCCTCCGGGATGATTTTGATTTCGGTTCGGTGCTTTTATTCAATTCCGAAATTTTCACCCTTGCTTCAAGTATTCTGGAGGAAACAGTTTTCCAATATGCTGCATTTTATGAAATGCGTCTGATGCTAGGTAATCTATTTCAAATCATCCATATCAATGAGTTCCTTTACACAGAAATAGAAACAGATACCCGGAAAAGCGGAGAAAAACAATTCGACTACGTAAATCCTAAAAATCGGGAAGTACAGATCGAAATGGAGAAAGTTTGTATCAAGCATCTGAAAGAAATCAATGCCTATGTAAGACCTTCTTCCCGAACAGTAAACCTGGACAGAGAAGCTTTTGAGTTTGAAGCATCTGTCATCATACCTGTCCGTAATCGTATCCGGACCATTCGTGACGCCGTAAATTCTGCTTTGAGCCAGCAAACGACTTTTCCCTTTAATGTGATTGTGATCGACAATCACTCAACGGACGGTACCACCGAAGCCCTCCAGGAATTTAGTGCGGACAATAGACTAATACATATCATTCCCCAGGAGAATGATCTCGGTATAGGAGGTTGCTGGAATGTAGGAGTACACCATGAGAAATGCGGTAAATTTGCCGTGCAACTGGATAGCGATGACCTGTATAAGGATGAGCATACCTTACAGAAAATCGTCGATACCTTCTATCAGCAGAACTGTGCAATGGTGATAGGGACTTACCTAATGACGGATTTTCAGATGAACGAGATAGCTCCCGGTGTCATTGACCATAAAGAGTGGACAGTAGAGGACGGTCCCAACAATGCTTTACGTATCAATGGGTTGGGTGCCCCACGGGCCTTCTACACTCCCATCCTTCGCAAGATCAAATTCCCCAATACCAGTTATGGAGAAGATTATGCCATAGGTCTGAGTATTTCTCGTGAATATACGATCGGTCGTATTTATGATGTAATCTATCTTTGCCGCCGTTGGGAAGGCAACTCTGACGCAGCATTAGATATCGAAAAAATTAACCGGAACAATTTCTACAAAGACAGTATCCGAACCTGGGAGTTACAGGCAAGAATCCGGATGCACAGCATCGATGAAAGTTTTCAGCGTCTCGTCAACGAGATGATAGAAAAACAGAAAAAAGACTGGAAGCTGGCAAAAAAGAATTATAAGGAATTAGAACAGAATCTTAAAAAAGAAAAGACGCTGGAACTCAAACTAGGAGGGGACACCAAGAGAGTCAGATTCTTCCCAAATCCACAACGGGCAATCTCTACAATGGCCCAGACCGACTCTCAGTCCATACAAGAAAGACCTTGTTTTCTGTGCAATGACAATCGCCCGGCAGAACAAACGTCTTTGTCACTCGGACATTATGAGATATGCCTCAATCCCTATCCGATTTTCCGCCGGCATCTGACTATAATTGAAGAGGAACATACCCCGCAAACCATCAAAAACCGTTTTGAGGATATGCTTTTCCTTGCCGAAAACATGAACGAGTTCCTCATCTTATATAACGGACCGGAATGCGGAGCTTCCGCCCCTGACCATATGCACTTTCAGGCAGCAGGAAAAGAGGAAAAGATTGCCAATCCTTTTGGGATGACTTTCATATCGGACATGCTTAGTTCTGAAGATAGCGTACATAGTCATCTAGAAAACGGGTTCACCACGAGCATTGGCATTTCATCTCCAAACAGAAGAGGGATCATTGAAATGTTTGAGTATCTTTACGATAAGATAGTTTCTATTTATCATGACAAAGAACCTTTAATCAATGTGATTGCCTGGTATGGACTCGAAACAGTAAACCGCACTGGAGGCGATGAAATAAAACAGTGGAACTGTATTATTTTCCTACGTTCTAAACATCGGCCGGAATGTTATTATGCCCAAGGGAAAAAAGGCTTGTTGATAAGCCCGGCTATTGCGGAGATGTGTGGCGTATTCCCCATTGTAAGAGAAGAAGATTTGGATAAGATAACAGCTAAAAAAATCACTCAGATTTACAAGGAGGTCAGTTTGTCACAGGAACAGTTAAAAGCACTCACCGATCAAACATCCTAGTAAAGAAGAAATGGAAGAACCTCAGATTACAGTCGGTATCCTTTCGGGAAAAGAAATTGAATTTTCTTTTCCCGAAAGCTTCACTACTCCTGACGGCACAAAGGTTTCAGGGGCACAAAAGGCTGTTTATCAAAAAGAAAAGATATACTGGTCAGGGAAAGAATACGATGAATTGATATTCTACCCTCAGCCAAATGCCGGGATCTTCTTTGAGCTAAAGGATGTCACCATCGGCATCAATTTTCATTGGGAACGCAAAGAAGTACAACGCTTCCAGGGAGCTTTGAAAATCATTGTCGAAGGAGAGACACTGACCGCCATCAATGTAATCTCTATAGAAGATTACCTGACAAGTGTCATCTCATCAGAAATGAGTGCCACCGCCTCTTTGGAACTACTGAAAGCGCATGCAGTCATTTCCAGAAGCTGGCTGATCAATAAATTGAGAGTGGAGAATGAAAAATGGAAAGCTACTATACAGCCGGACAGCGCAGCCAACTCTCCACATTCCACTCTCCACTCTCAACTTATCAAATGGTATGATCATGAAGCGCATACGCACTTTGATGTTTGTGCGGATGATCATTGCCAGCGCTATCAGGGAATTACCCGTGCTTCTACTCCACAAGCTATCGAAGCTGTTTCAGCTACCCGTGGAGAGGTGCTGATGTATGAAGGAAAGATTTGCGATGCACGATTCTCCAAATGTTGTGGCGGTGCAATGGAAGAGTTTCAGAATTGTTGGGAGAATGTGAGGCATCCTTATCTGACCGGTAAACGAGATTACATACCAGAATCTCATGCTTCTGATTCAGAGAAACAAATGACAGGTCCGGCAATACAGCTTCCCGATCTGACACAGGAAGAAGAAGCGGACCGATGGATACGAACTTCTCCGGATGCTTTCTGTAATACGCAGGATAAAAAGATTCTGAGTCAGGTTCTTAATAACTACGATCAGGAAACAACTGATTTCTACCGTTGGAAAGTCAGCTATAGCCAACAAGAACTAGCTGAGCTAATCCATCAACGTTCGGGAATCGATTTCGGGGAAATCATAGACTTAATCCCTGTAGAGCGAGGAACTTCCGGACGCCTGGTACGATTAAAGATAGTAGGTACTTTACGGACACTGACCATCGGAAAAGAATTAGAGATCCGACGTACATTGTCGCCTTCCCATCTTTATAGTTCAGCATTCCTTGTGGATAAGGAAAAAGGAGAAGAGGGAAATGTTCCAACCCGCTTTACACTGACGGGAGCCGGTTGGGGACACGGAGTAGGACTTTGTCAGATCGGTGCGGCAGTAATGGGAGAGCGAGGTTATTATTACAAAGATATTTTAGCTCACTATTATCCCGGAAGCAGACTTGAAAAACAATATGAATAACATCTGAGACTAATGCCATGATATCAACAAGAAATGCCAAGAACATAATACCAAGAAACAATCGAAATCCGTGGAGCTGGATTCCGACTCTTTATTTTGCGGAAGGACTGCCTTATGTGGCTGTGATGACGATTGCCGTTATCATGTACAAGCGCCTGGGATTGTCGAATACAGAAATAGCGCTTTATACTTCCTGGTTATATCTGCCTTGGACGATCAAACCATTATGGAGTCCTTTCGTAGATCTGGTCAAGACAAAGCGTTCCTGGATTATTGCCATGCAGGGTTTGATTGCTGCCGGTTTCGCCGGTATTGCCTTTTTTATCCCGACTCCACACTATGTGCAACTCACTCTGGCATTCTTTTGGCTGATGGCATTCAGTTCTGCCACGCATGACATTGCGGCTGACGGCTTTTATATGCTTGGCCTCAACAACAAAGAACAATCCTTCTTCGTAGGCATCAGAAACACTTGCTATCGTTTCGCCAATATCTTCGGGCAGGGAATCCTGGTTATGTTGGCAGGCTGGTTGGAAACATCGCATGGCAATGTTCCAATGGCCTGGAGCATCACTTTCTATCTGATGGCAGGATTATTCCTCGGACTGACACTGTATCATCGCTTTATTCTCCCCCACCCTGCTTCAGATGTCAAAAGACCGGGGTTAACACCGGGTAAGTTACTGGAAGATTTCTTTAAGACATTCGTCACTTTCTTTGAGAAGAAAAACCTGGGACTTATGTTTTTCTTCCTGCTCACCTATCGGTTGGGAGAATCCCAACTTGCCAAAATAGCCTCTCCATTCTTATTGGATGGTGCCGAACAAGGCGGATTGGGATTATCAACCGCATCCGTCGGAGTCATTTATGGCACCATCGGCGTAGCCGCCCTACTGATAGGCGGCATCATCAGCGGTTTCCTCGTTTCCCGTGACGGTTTTAAGAAATGGATCATTCCCATGGCGCTGGCTATCAACCTCCCCGACCTTTTATATGTCTGGATGGCAGCAGCTACTCCGGACAACCTCCTGCTAATCTCCATTTGTGTAGCCATCGAACAGCTGGGATATGGCTTCGGCTTTACTGCCTATATGCTTTATCTGATTTATATTGCAGATGGTGAACACAAAACAGCTCATTATGCCATTGGAACAGGTTTTATGGCACTTGGCATGATGCTTCCGGGAATGCCGGCAGGATGGATACAGGAACATCTCGGATACACCAACTTCTTTATCTGGGTATGCGTATGCACCATTCCCGGCATCCTTGCTTCATGGATGATCCGCAATCGACTGGACAGTTCCTTCGGAAAAAAGAGATAAAATTGAATTACTTATAACTTAACACATTAAAAAGTAACAGTCATGAATGTAACAACAAGTAACAAACGCCTATTGGCACTCGATGTGATGCGGGGCATCACCATCGCGGGTATGATCTTAGTAAATACGCCCGGTTCCTGGCAACATGCGTATGCTCCCCTCAAACATGCCGAGTGGATTGGATTAACTCCTACCGATCTGGTATTCCCATTCTTTATGTTCATTATGGGAATCTCCACGTACATCTCTTTGAGAAAGTACAATTTCACCTTCAGTGTTCCCGCGGGTTTAAAAATTCTCAAACGGACCGTGATTATTTTCCTGATTGGAATTGGCATCAGCTGGCTTTCCATTCTCTGCTTCCAGCACGATCCCTTCCCTATCGACCAGATTCGCATTCTCGGAGTCATGCAACGGCTTGCTTTGGGCTATGGAGTTACTGCCATAGTCGCTTTACTCATGAAGCATAAATATATACCTTATTTAATTGCTGTACTTCTCATCAGCTATTTTGCAATCCTTGCCCTCGGCAATGGATATGTCTACGACGAAACAAATATTCTTTCCATCGTCGACCGTGCAGTATTAGGACAAGCCCATATCTATGGCGGTCAGATACTTGATCCGGAAGGACTGCTTAGTACTATTTCAGCCATCGCCCACGTCTTAGTCGGCTTCTGTGCCGGAAAGCTATTGATGGAAGTAAAAGATATTCATGAGAAGCTGGAACGTTTGTTCCTGATAGGTACTATCCTTACTTTCGCAGGTTTCTTACTGAGTTATGGTTCCCCTATCTGCAAGAAAGTATGGTCTCCTTCCTTCGTACTCGTAACCTGCGGTCTGGGTTCCAGTTTTCTGGCATTACTCGTATGGATCATTGACATTAAAGGTTATAAAAACTGGAGCCGTTTCTTCGAATCGTTTGGAGTAAATCCGCTATTTATTTATGTATTGGCAGATATTCTGGCGATTACGCTGGCAGTCATTCCTATGACCTACCAAGGTGAAGCGACTTCTTTACATGGCTATATTTACAGTGCACTCCTACAACCTGTCTTCGGAGATAAAGGAGGCTCGCTTGTATTTGCCCTGCTTTTTGTCCTTCTCAACTGGGCAATAGGCTACATTCTATATAAAAAGAAAATATACATTAAGATATGATACTCATTGCAGACAGTGGTTCTACCAAAACAGACTGGTGTGTCGTACTGAACGGCGCAGTTATCAAGCGACTTGGAACGAAAGGGATCAACCCTTTCTTCCAGTCGGAAGAAGAAATCCAACAGAAGCTGACAGCTTCCCTTCTGCCTCAACTGCCGGAAGGGAAATTCAATGCAGTTTACTTCTACGGAGCAGGTTGTACACCCGAGAAAGCTCCCGTCCTCCGACGGGCTATTGCAGACAGTCTGCCCGTTATCGGGAATATTAAAGCAAATTCGGATATGCTGGCTGCCGCCCACGGGCTATGTGGCCAGAAGGCTGGTATCGCCTGTATTTTGGGGACGGGGTCCAATTCTTGTTTTTACAATGGAAAAGAGATCGTCAGTAACATCTCTCCTCTCGGATTTATTTTGGGAGATGAAGGTAGCGGTGCCGTACTTGGAAAACTGCTGGTAGGAGATATTCTGAAAAATCAACTTCCTGCCACCTTGAAAGAAGAGTTTCTGAAGCAGTTCGATCTGACGCCTCCCGAAATCATCGACCGGGTTTATCGCCAGCCCTTTCCCAATCGTTTTTTGGCCAGTCTCTCTCCTTTTATCGCACAGCATTTGGAAGAACCGGCTATCCGCCAATTAGTTATGAACAGCTTTATAGCTTTCTTTCGCAGGAATGTGATGCAGTATGATTACAAGCAATATCCGGTACACTTCATCGGATCGATAGCCTACTGTTACAAAGAGATTCTACAGGATGCTGCCCGACAAACAGGTATTCAGATAGGTAAGATTCTCCAAAGTCCGATGGAAGGATTGATTCAATATCATAGCCAATTATCATTCCATCCTTAATAATAGAAGAACATTCTAAAGACTAAAAGCACAAATTATACTTCAATCTTTTAATGCCACGCAGTTATGTAAAGAATGATAACCATTTATTGACCCGTGTTCAGGCCCAGTCCGTAAAACACTGATTCTCAACAGATAAAAAACATCTAGAATTTCTTTAAAAGAAAAGATCTGTTGGTTTTAAAGGAACGGTGTCTTGGTTTTAAAGGAACGACCCGTTGGTTTAAAACCAACGGGATCATTCTTTCTTCATATTCTCAATACAATGGGCTAAGCGGTTGATTCTGTAAAATAAATTATCTACATTTCTACCAAGATACGGAATACCTTTCCCGGATCAGCTGCCCATTCTTTCATTGCCTCCAAAGCATCTTCCGGTTTTGCAATCTTTGAGATCAGTTCTTCTACCGGACACTTACCTTCTTTCATATAGTTGATTACCGCACGGAAATCAGCAGGCAATGCATTTCTGGAACCACGAATATCCAGTTCTTTCTGGACGAAATACTTGGTCTGAAAAGCGACTTCTTTTTTGGCGTAGCCAATACAAACCACACGACCGGTAAAGCCAACTTCATCCACAGCCATTACATAAGTCACAGGACTGCCGACAGCTTCAATCACGACATCAGCTCCAAACCCTGCGGTGATTTCCTGTATCCGCTCATGTACATTCTCTGTTTTAGAGTTTACTGCGTAAGACGCTCCCACTCTTTTGGCCAGTACCAGTTTTTCATCATCCAGATCGACCGCAATCACCGTCGCTCCTCTCAAGGCAGCACGTACAATAGCGCCAATCCCAATCATACCACAGCCAATCACCATCACATACTCATTATCGATGACCTGAGCACGGGAAACAGCATGAAACCCTACACTCATCGGCTCAATCAGAGCACAGTCACGGGATGAGATATTACCTGCCGGGATAATCTTCGTCCAAGGAAGCACGGCGTATTCGCACATCACTCCATTCCGTTGTACGCCTAATGTCTCATTATGCTCGCAGGCATTGACACGCCCGTTACGGCACGAAGCACATTTACCACAATTGGTATATGGGTTCAATGTTACATTCATCCCTTTCTCAAAGCCAGCCGGAACATCCGGACCGATCTCTTCAATCACTGCTCCTACTTCATGCCCCGGTATTACAGGGAGTTTCACCATCGGGTTACGCCCCAGAAAAGTGTTTAAATCGGAGCCACAGAAGCCGACATACTTGATTCTTACCAATACTTCACCGACACCGACGGCCGGCTTTTCCAGTTCAACCACCTTCATTTCGGAGGGGTTGACAATTTGAACTGCTTTCATTTTATTTGTTTGAGATAAATTTATTAATCAATTACTTTATAGCCCTTCCAACCGTAATAGGCACAAAACGCAAAACAAATCATCGGTATGCCATAAGCGACATAATAAATATGTTCATTAACGTGCATGAAGTACGCTGTCAACTGAGGAAGACAGGCATTACCGACAATTGCCATTACCAGAAAGGCCGAACCGCTCTTTGTCTGATTTCCGAGTCCTTTCAGTGCCAAAGAGAACTGTGTAGGATACATGATAGACATAAAGAAAGAGATGGCGAGCATCGCATACAGTCCGATCATTCCTCCCCATAGCATCACGACACCACACAAAAGGATATTCATCAAAGCATACACCAGCAACATATCCTGCGGACGGAACTTGACCATCAATCCCGTACCCATCCAGCGCCCTAGCAAGAAGGCCAGCATGTACAGTCCAAAGAAAGTGGTAGCCGTATCTTCCGGCAAACCGGCATAGGTGCAGCAGTAAACGAGAAACAGACTGTTGATAGCTGTTTGCCCACCATTATAAAAGAACTGCGCGATGACTCCCCAACGTAAATGCGAGCGTTTCAGCACATCGAAATCAATCAGTTTCTCTTTCTTTCCGGATGCAGGTTCCGCTCCTTCATCTCCAATCTTCGGCAATTTTGAGAAGACAAATACGACCGCTATCGCAAGAAGCAACAGAGCCAATATCAGATAAGGAAGTTTCATCGCATCCGTTTCCAGTTGTATATAAGCCTGCCAGCCTCCCGGATAATCAACAGGAAGCGTCTCGCGTGTATAATGGGTACCGCTTAGAATCAGCTTGCTCAGAAACATCGCTGCGATAAAAGCGCCCAGACCATTGAAGGATTGCGCCAGATTCAATCGGCGCGGAGCCGTTTCGGGAGCTCCCAACACGGTTACATAGGGATTGGCGGCTGTCTCCAAAAAACACATTCCGGTAGCGATAATGAAGAAGATGCAGAGATAAGCCCAATATTCTTTCAGCATGGCAGCAGGAAAGAACAGCAATCCGCCGACAGCTGCCAGCAACAGACCGAAGATGATTCCCGCCTTATAGCTATAACGCTTCATGAACATAGCTATCGGGATAGGGAAAATAAAGTAAGCCAGCCAATAAGCGGTCTCCGTAAAAGAGGCCTCGAAGGTGTTCAGTTCACAGGTTTTCATCAACTGCCGGATCATTGTGGGAAGCAGATTGCTGCTGATCGCCCACAAGAAGAAAAGGCTGAAAACCAGTGCGAGAGGAATGGTATATGTATTCTTTTTCATGTGTACAGTGATTGTTTAGCGGTATAGTGGCTGTTTCCTTTCTATTCCGACATATTTTTAATGTATGGGAGTTCCGGAAGTTCTGCAAACCCGTAGAATTTCCGCGCATTCCCGCCCAGGAATAACGTTTTCTCCGCTTCCGACAATTCCGGGGATTTCACCACAAAGTCATAAGACATCTTATAAGTAATGGCTGTTATCGTGCGCGGATAATCCGAGCCCCACATCAGTTTCTCCATACCAACCAGTTCTGCGGCTTCACGAATAGCCTTTATGGCACCTTTAAACGGATAAAACTCGTCATTGAACAGCCATGTGATACCACCGGACTCAATCATCACATTCGGATGACGTGCCAACTTAATCTGCTCTTTCCAATCCGGAAGAGTAACCATCCCGAAATGTCCGACAGCAATCTTCAATCGAGGACATTCCTGAATAATCTCTTCCATCTCCGGAACCTGTATCGCCCCCTCTGCCAAGTCGACTGACAAGATCACTCCCCGCTCTTCCATCCACCGGAACATCTGCATCATTTCAGGACAGTTCAACATTACCCGTCCCTCTTTCAGAAGTAAGCGCTGGGCAGGAATCTTAATCGCTTTAAATCCCTTCCCGATCAGTTCTTTCGCCTGTTCCAGATAGCCCGGCTTGCGAAACTCACACATTCCGCAAACAAAGAAACGGTCCGGATAGCGTGCAACAACCTCCATCAGATAATCGTTCTGAATGCCGTCTATAAATTCTTGTGTAATAACCGCAGCCGAGACTTGGGCATAATCCATATTGGACAGAAAAACTTCCGCACTATTCACCCCGTCAATCATAAAAGGAGGAACCATCTGCCGAATCTCCCCCATAAACAGGGAGCGTCCGTTCTCTAAAGTACGGATAGGAAAACCATCGACCACCGTATCTTGGCGAAGCCACAGATGGGCATGCGCATCAATAATCGTATAATCCATAGAATCGATCGTTTTTTAAGAGTTTGCCCAACTTACACGCTGCTGTTCTCCGATAATTTCCCGCACTTCACGCACGAGTTCCCAATCAACCGGTTCTTCAATAAAGCCGATATTTTTCTTCACATTCTCCGGATTAGTGGTGCTGAACAGGGTAGTCGCAATCTTTGGATTACTCACCGAGAATTGCATAGCGAGCTTTTCTATCGGATAATTCTTTGCTTTACAATGCTCCATCGCTTTGCGACAGGCATCTACCAATGGCTTGGGAGCCGGATGCCAGACCGGAACACCACGTTCGCTCAGCAAGCCCATCGAGAGAGGAGAAGCATTGATGACACCGATTTCTTTCGATTCGAAATAGTCAAGGAAGTCAGCCAATTTATCATCACACAGGCAATAGTGACAGAAGCTAAGAACAGATTCAATGGTACCGCTTGGCGAACGGTCTATCACCCATTTCAAGTTTTCGAGTTGCAAGTCAGTGATTCCGACATGGCCTACCACTCCTTTCTCACGCAGTTCGACCAAAGCAGGCAATGTCTCATTAACCACCTGATTCAGGTCGGCAAACTCAATATCATGCACATTGATCAAATCGATGAAGTCAATATTCAGACGTTCCATACTTTCATATACACTCTCCGTCGCACGCTTTGCCGAGTAGTCCCATGTATTGACTCCGTCTTTGCCATAGCGTCCGACTTTCGTAGAAAGATAATAACGGTCGCGAGGAATATCCTTCAGCGCTTTGCCTAGAACAGTCTCTGCCTTATAATGTCCGTAATAAGGGGAAACATCGATAAAGTTCATTCCGGCTTCGATGGCTGTAAACACAGCCTGAATGCCTTCTTTTTCTTTTAAATCATGGAAAACTCCTCCCAGAGAGGAAGCTCCGAAGCTGAGAGACGATACTTTCATCCCTGTCTTTCCGATTTCATGGTATTGCATACGTATAGGGTTTTAAATTATTTTGTATGCGACAAAAGTAAGGGGTGAACCCTTCTCAACGGACAAGAGAGGGGCGAAAAAGCTACGTAACGGTTTACGTAAAAAATCTTTCTTTAAATGCGGAAATTTATCAGGGAATATGCTTTCTTTGCAGATAAATCTAAGTTGGAGACCTTCAGATGGAAAACCGGAAACATACTTCACTCAAAGACCTCGCCCAAGCATTAGGCGTATCCATCCCTACTGTATCCCGAGCACTGAAAGACAGCCCGGAAATCAGCCGTGAACTTTGCGCCAAAGCCAAGAAGCTGGCCAAAGAGATGAATTATCGTCCCAATCCTTTCGCTATGAGTCTGCGAAAGAATGCGCCGCGCATCATCGGAGTGATCGTTCCGGATATTGTCACTCATTTCTTTGCCTCCATTCTGAACGGGATAGAGAACATGGCGATCGATAACGGATATTTCGTCATTATCACGACATCGCACGAGTCTTTCGAGCATGAAAAAAGGAATATAGAGAATCTGGTCAATATGCGGGTAGAGGGGATTATCGCCTGCCTGTCTCAGGAAACAACTGACTTTTCTCATTTTGCCGCATTGAAAGAGATCAATATGCCGCTGATTCTGTTCGACCGTGTTTGCCTGACCGATCAATTCTCGTCAGTAATAGCAGACGGAGCACAATCCGCACAAATGGCTACCCAGCATCTGCTGGACAATGGAAGTAAACGGGTAGCTTTTATCGGCGGTGCCAATCATCTGGATATTGTAAAAAGAAGGAAGCACGGTTATCTGGAAGCCTTGCGCGATAATCGGATTCCGATTGAAAAGGAATTAGTTGTCTGCCGGAAAATTGATTATGAGGAAGGACAGATTGCTACGGAAACATTATTATCTCTCCCCCAGCCTCCCGATGCCATCCTTGCCATGAATGACACATTGGCTTTTGCCGCTATGGAAGTAATCAAAAGGCACGGACTTCGTATTCCCGACGATATCGCCATCATCGGATACACGGATGAGCAGCACGCCAATTATGTGGAACCCAAGTTATCTGCCGTATCGCATCAGACTTATAAGATGGGGGAAACAGCCTGTCAACTGCTGATTGATCAGATTAAGGGAGACAGGACGGTCAAGCAAGTGGTGATTCCGACACATTTGCAGATAAGGGAGAGTAGCATTAAGGAGAATAATAAAAAAAATGCTGTATCTACGTAATATAGATACAGCACCTTTTACATATAGAGAGTTTTATCTTATTATTTCAACTCCGCTTCAGTATTAGCAAAATCAAGCAATGTGATATCAAAGACAAGAGCTGAATACCCCAAAATACCGGTAGTACCGCTACTTCCATAGGCATAATCCCAAGGGATATAAACCTTCCAACGATCACCAACTTCCATTCTCTGAAGCACTTCACCCCAGCCGGTAATTACCCCGCTGACCTGGAAAATGGTGGTAGGAGAATCTCCTTCACTTGGATCTTTCCCATCTACAACCGGATTATCTCCCTTAAAGTTACCATCAAAATATTCTCCTAAAATATTTGTTCCTTTATAATATACCTTCACATAGTCAGTATATTTAGGATTTCCCGCCTTTACTACATGATCAGTCATTGGCTCCATTTCCTTATAATAAATATAATTACCAGGAGCAGTCAACATCTCTATGCGTTCCAAGCCTCCTCTACCAGAAGCCGTAGCATAAACATTCGCAAGAGAGTCAATAAATGCCTCATTGCGCGCACGCCAATTATCGTATTTACCAACTTCTTCGGTTTCGCTACAAGAAACAAAAGCCAAAGCCAGTAATACTAAGGAGAATAAATAGATTTTTTTACTCATTCGTTAATGGTTTATTGTAAAGTTTTCAATAATGAAGTGATGCTCACTCTGTCTGCGATGATATTGTTCAGTTCAGAGATAGCTACACGCTCTTGCTGCATGGTATCGCGATTACGCAATGTCACGCAGTTATCTTCTAATGTCTGATGATCCACTGTTACGCAGAACGGAGTACCGATGGCATCCTGACGACGATAACGCTTGCCGATGCTGTCTTTTTCGTCATACTGGCAGTGGAAGTGGAACTTCAGAGCGTCGATGATCTCACGGGCCTTTTCAGGCAGACCGTCTTTCTTGATCAACGGCATAACAGCCAGTTTCACCGGAGCAAGGGCAGCAGGCAATTTCAGCACAACACGGCTTTCTCCGTTTTCCAGTTGCTCTTCGCAATAAGCAGCGCTCATGATGCTCAGGAACATACGGTCTACACCGATAGAAGTTTCAATCACATACGGAGTGTATGATTCATTCAATTCCGGATCGAAGTATTTGATGCTCTTGCCGGAGAATTTCTCATGCTGAGACAAGTCGAAGTTCGTACGGGAGTGGATACCTTCCACTTCTTTGAAACCGAATGGCATCAGGAACTCGATATCTGTTGCAGCATTGGCATAGTGAGCCAATTTATCGTGGTCGTGATAGCGGTAGCTGGCATCACCGAAGCCCAGCGCTTTATGCCATTTCAGACGAATCTCCTTCCATTTCTTGAACCAATCCAGTTCCGTTCCCGGTTTTACAAAGAACTGCATCTCCATCTGTTCGAACTCACGCATACGAAAGATGAACTGACGGGCAACAATCTCATTACGGAAAGCCTTACCAATCTGGGCAATACCGAAAGGTACTTTCATACGACCGGTTTTCTGCACATTCAGATAGTTTACAAAGATACCCTGTGCCGTTTCCGGACGAAGATAAATCTTCATGGCACCGTCTGAAGTCGATCCCATTTCTGTAGAGAACATCAGGTTGAACTGACGAACTTCCGTCCAGTTCTTAGTACCGGAAATAGGACATACGATCTCTTCATCAACAATGATCTGACGAAGTTCATCCAGATTATTATCATTCAGTGCTTTTGAGAAACGAGTGTGAAGTGCATCACGCTTAGCCTGATGTTCCAACACACGTCCGTTGGTAGAACGGAATTGAGCCTCATCGAATGATTCACCAAACTTCTTGGCGGCTTTTGCTACTTCTTTATTGATTTTATCGTCATATTTAGCCAACTGATCTTCGATCAATACGTCAGCACGATAACGTTTTTTAGAATCCTTATTGTCAATCAAAGGGTCATTGAATGCATCCACGTGTCCGGAAGCCTTCCAGATGGTAGGGTGCATAAAGATGGCAGAGTCGATACCGACAATGTTTTCGTGCAACAGCACCATGCTGTCCCACCAATATTTTTTAATGTTGTTTTTCAATTCAACGCCCATCTGACCGTAGTCATATACTGCGCCTAGTCCGTCGTAGATATCGCTTGAAGGAAATACGAAGCCGTACTCTTTACAGTGCGATACAAGTTTCTTAAAAACGTCTTCTTGTGCCATTTTCTTTTCTATATCTATTAATTTGAATTACCTTTTTTCGTAAAAAGTGCCACAAAGATAGGCATTTATCTCATAAATAAGACAGGGAGGGTATTAATTTATCTTATTCTTCTGTTTGTTCCTGCTCCTGGTCTGCTTTCTTCATCTCTTTAGTCAACATACTTTCAGGCATATAATATTTAAAAGGGATGCGCATACACTTTGTTTTCTTCATGCGGTCACGAAGTGCACTGTTTGCCACAAAATAAACGCGGGATACCGATACTTGTCCCGGTGTCACTTGCTCGGGACGTTCAAAACCAGGACTGGTCAGAGCCGTTTGGAATGTGCCCAGCCCATCAATCGTCACAGACTGTCCCATAGAAAGCAAATAGCGGATGGCATCCGCCACTTCCACCAATATGCCTTCAACCTGACCACGGTGGAAACCTCCCCGCAGCTCCACCACTTGGGCTAGTTCTTTGTTCTGTACTCCGCCTCTATCCTGTATTTTACTTGGTACACCATACCATAACTCTTTTCTTTCTCCGGACGTCAAGTCCGCTTTCTTTCTTACTACATAAGGGATTGCCATGTCTTATACTCCTTTCTTGTTTCGTTTATATTTTCATTCTGTACCACATCCGGGTGTCAGCACGTATGACACCCGGATGTCAGACATCACAACACCCGGGTGTCGTACAGCACGAGACCCGGGTGTCATACATATCTTCTTCGCAACAAAGTTAGACTATTATAGAAAGAAAACAAACTAATATTTATATATTTGTTTCCATAAACTTTAATATACCCGCACACACTATGATAAAAATACTACTGCTGATCGATTATTCCAGTGAATTTGACAGAAAATTGCTCCGCGGACTTGTACAATATTCCAAAGAAAACGGACCTTGGCTTTTCTATCGGCTTCCATCCTATTACAGCGGCATGTATGGAGAAAAAGGTATTCTCAAATGGGCAAAAGAATGGAAAGCTGACGCCATCATCGGACAATGGAACAATGACACCGTCAATCTACTGAAAGAACTGAATATTCCGATTGTATTGCAGAATTATCACCATAGAAGCACTACTTACTCCAATCTGACGGGCGACTACAAAGGAACGGGCAGAATGGCCGCCCAATTCTTCGCCAAGCGGATGTTCCACAACTTTGCTTATTTCGGCATAAACGGAGTTGTCTGGTCTGACGAACGTTGCGAAGGCTTCCGTCAAGAAGTTAAACGGATAGGCGGCAACTTTTATTGTTTCGAATCCGATAAGCATGAAGACGAAATCAGAATAGAAGTAAGCCAATGGCTGCAAGAGCTTCCTAAACCCATAGCGTTGTTCTGCTGCGACGACTCACACGCACTATTCATTTCGGAAACCTGCAAGATAAGTAACATACACATACCGGAAGAAATCTCCCTGTTAGGAGTCGACAATGATGACTTGATCTGCAATATTTCCGATCCTCCCATCTCCTCCATAGAACTGGAAGTAGAAAGAGGAGGATATTCCATAGGCAGGCTCATTCATCAACAAATCAAAAAGGAACATGAAGGGACCTTCAATATCGTCATCAACCCTATCCGCATAGAATTGCGGCAATCCACAGAAAAACATAATATAAAGGACCCTTACATTCTCGAAGTTGTAAAATACATAGAGAGTCATTACAATTCCGACCTGACCATAGAGTCTTTGTTGGCACAGATTCCGCTCTCACGCAGAAATTTTGAAGTGAAATTCAAAAATGCGATGCATACTTCCATCTATCAGTATATCTTAAACTGCCGGGTCAACCATCTGGCCGATTTACTTCTTACTACAGATCGTTCATTGGCAGACATTGCAACGGAAGCCGGATTCAAAGACTATAATAATATCTCCCGGATTTTCAAAAAGTTCAAAGGATGTTCCCCTTTGGAATATCGGGAGAAAAAAATCACGAACAGATAAAAAATAAATTATTCGTTTTTCGAATATAGCTTTTCGTTTTTAGTATCGGAGGCATTACTAAAGTGGCATATCTTTGTTCGGTAAATGTTAACTCTCAAAGTCAATCAACAACTTATGGAGCAAAAGAAAATCGTGCTATTCATCCTGATCATTCATCTGGCAGCATTTCTAGCAGGATGCAGCGGAAACAAAAATAGCGGAAATAATGACTCCTCTGATCTATGGAATAAGTTATCGAGCTACTTCCGCCCGCCCGCAGAATACGAAAATGTATATGGGAATTTTCGCTCTCCTTTATTATATTATAATGGGGATACAGTCAGAACCGTTGAAGACTGGCAAAGACGACGAACTGAAATCAAGGACAGATGGATGAGCCTGTTAGGACAATGGCCGCCTGTCATTACCGGACAAACATTTGAAATTCTGGATACTCTCCACCGTGAAAACTTCATGCAATACCGTGTCCGCTTCTACTGGACTCCCAACGAACAGACTGAAGGTTATTTGCTGGTTCCGGACAAAGAAGGCAAAAAGCCTGCCGTTATCACTACCTTTTATGAACCCGAAACGGCTATCGGATTGGGTGGAAAACCTTATAGAGACTTTGCATATCAATTGACGAAAAGAGGATTTGTCACATTATCAATAGGAACAACGAAGACCACAGAGAATCAGACATATTCCATTTATTACCCCAGCATTGAAAATGCAACTCTCCAACCACTTTCAGCATTAGCTTATGCAGCCGCAAATGCATGGGAAGTATTAGCCAAAGTACAGGACGTCGATTCTACAAGAATAGGCATCACAGGGCATTCTTATGGTGGGAAGTGGGCAATGTTTGCCTCATGCCTATACGAAAAGTTCGCTTGTGCGGCATGGGGAGACCCCGGAATTGTATTCGACGAAACAAAAGAGGGATATATCAATTACTGGGAACCCTGGTATTTGGGATATTATCCGCCACCATGGGAAAATACATGGAGTAAAAATGGGCATGATTATGCTAAAGGCATTTATCCGAAGCTCCGCAAAGAAGGATATGATTTGCATGAATTGCATGCGCTGATGGCACCTCGCCCATTTCTTGTTTCCGGAGGATACTCTGACGGAACAGACCGGTGGATAGCGCTAAACCATACAATAGCGGTCAACCGGCTCTTAGGATACCGCAATAATGTCGCGATGAGCAACAGAGTCAATCATGACCCAACCCCTGAATCAAACGAAATTATATATGATTTTTTTAAATGGTACTTGCATTCAGCAAATAAATCTACCAAAGAGTAGAAAGATGCGTTTTTTGAATACACTTTTTCGTTTTTTTGCGCAAAAAATCAACTCTGGATGCCTAACTTTGTTCTATCAATTCATCCAAGTAACCTAAATTACTTGACTAAAATGATTAGCCTATGAAAAATATACACTAGAAAACATAAAATGCCCCATCTGCGAATGGGGCAATATTAATGCCATATTAATAAAACTAATCATAAATTATCGCCCAATTAATAAATAACACAATAATAAATTCATAATTAATAAATTAAAAGTACTAACTCAAAGGAATTAATAAAGCTAGCAAATAATTCCGAGTTAGTAATAAATATTAAACTATTAAAAATTCAATAGGTTAAATATATACTAAAAAGAGTAGAAACTAAAAAAAGTAAACTATGGAAGCGAATAATCGCAGAGATTTCTTAAAGAAAGCCGCATTAGCGGGAGCCTCCGCCCTAATGGCTCCCACACTACTGGCCGCTGAAGGCAAAGATGGAAGTGAATTCGTTCTCTCTCCGAGCAAAAGGACGGACAGCAAATTAATTGTACCGAAGAATAATGGTCTGAAAATCACAGGCACTTTTCTAGATGAAATATCTCACGATATTCCACACCAGAACTGGGGAGAAAAAGAATGGGATCTCGACTTTCAGCACATGAAAAGGATTGGCATCGATACCGTTATTATGATCCGTTCCGGATATCGCAAGTTCATCACTTATCCGTCCAAATATCTATTAGGAAAAGGATGCTATATGCCTTCCGTGGATTTAGTAGATATGTACTTACGACTGGCTGAAAAATATAACATGAAGTTTTATTTTGGGCTGTATGACACCGGTCATTATTGGGATACACGTGATATGTCGTGGGAAGTGGAATATAATAAATATGTGATTGACGAAGTATGGAATACTTACGGTGAAAAGTATAAGAGTTTCGGAGGCTGGTATATTAGCACGGAAATCAGCCGCAATACCAAAGGAGCTATCGGTGCATTTCATACCATGGGTAAACAATGCAAAGATGTATCGAATGGCCTCCCTACTTTTATATCCCCTTGGATTGATGGTAAAAAGGCAGTCATGGGAACCGGAAAAATGACAAGGGAGGATGCTGTATCCGTAGAACAACATGAGAGAGAATGGAATGAAATTTTTGATGGTATACACGATGTAGTAGACGCTTGTGCTTTTCAAGACGGACACATTGACTACGACGAACTGGATGCTTTTTTCACTGTAAACAAGAAACTGGCAGACAAATACGGAATGCAATGTTGGACAAACGCGGAAACATTCGACCGCGATATGCCCATCCGGTTCCTGCCGATCAAATTCGACAAACTCCGCATGAAACTGGAAGCGGCAAAACGTGCCGGATATGATAAAGCAATCACTTTTGAGTTTTCTCACTTTTTAAGTCCGCAATCAGCTTATCTGCAGGCAGGACATTTATATGACAGATACAGAGAATACTTTGAAATCAAATAAACTATATGAAAACAACAATTAATCTGGGTTATATCATATTCCTTTCAGTCGTTGCTGCTTTAGGTGGCTTTCTGTTCGGTTATGACACAGCTGTCATATCCGGCACAATAGCTCAGGTGACACATCTGTTTCAGTTGGACACCTTGCAACAAGGATGGTATGTAGGATGCGCATTGATCGGATCGATTGTCGGTGTTCTCTTTTCCGGAATATTGAGCGACAGCATCGGACGTAAAAGAACAATGATACTTTCTGCCATTCTGTTTTCTACATCAGCAATCGGCTGTGCTTTTTGCATTGACTTTAACCAGTTAGTTGTTTATAGAATCATAGGTGGCATCGGAATTGGTGTTGTTTCTATTGTATCTCCTCTTTACATTTCCGAAGTTTCCGTCGCACAATTCAGAGGCAGGATGGTCTCCCTGTATCAACTGGCCGTAACTGTCGGTTTTCTAGGAGCTTATCTTGTCAACTACCAGTTATTGGCATATTCAGAGAGTGGAAACCACTTACCTATCGCCTGGTTAGAAAAAATAGTAGTTACAGAAGTGTGGAGAGGTATGTTAGGCATGGAGACATTACCAGCCGTAATATTCTTTATTATTATCTTTTTCATACCCGAAAGCCCCAGATGGCTGATAGTAAAAGGACAAGAAAGGAAAGCCACTTATATTCTGGAAAAGATCTACAATTCATTTAAAGAGGCTGATTTCCAGCTAAACGAGACAAAATCCGTCCTTGTTTCCGAGACCCGTTCAGAATGGTCTATCCTTCTGAAACCAGGTATTCTGAAAGCAGTCATTATCGGTGTATGTATTGCTATTCTGGGACAGTTCATGGGGGTTAATGCAGTTCTTTACTACGGGCCTTCCATTTTTGAGAATGCCGGTCTTTCAGGAGGGGATTCTCTGTTCTATCAGGTTCTTGTAGGACTTGTGAATACACTGACCACTATCCTGGCACTTCTCATCATTGACAAAGTAGGACGCAAGAAACTGATATATTATGGGGTATCCGGAATGGTCGTTTCATTGATACTCATTGGCAGTTATTTCCTCTTCGGAAATGCCTGGAATATTTCCAGCCTGTTTCTGTTAGCCTTCTTTCTGTGTTATGTTTTTTGTTGCGCCATTTCCATTTGCGCTGTGATATTCGTACTTCTCTCTGAGATGTACCCTACCAAAATACGCGGATTAGCAATGTCCATTGCCGGATTCGCTCTTTGGATCGGTACCTATCTGATCGGACAGCTAACCCCCTGGATGCTCCAGAATCTTACTCCAGCCGGAACATTCTTCCTGTTCGCCATCATGTGTGTACCGTATATGCTCATTGTCTGGAAACTCGTACCGGAAACTACCGGAAAGTCTCTGGAGGAGATTGAAAGATACTGGACCCGTTCGGAACGGTAAAATAGACCTTATTAAATAAAAAACTAACAATTATGGATTTAAAAAAATTAGCAAACCAATACAAAGACGAACTACTGAATAATGTTCTTCCATTCTGGTTAGAGCATTCTCAGGATCACGAATTCGGTGGCTATTTCACTTGTCTGGATCGTGAAGGCAACGTATTCGATACAGATAAATTTATTTGGCTGCAAGGACGCGAAGTTTGGTTATTCTCAATGCTTTACAATAAAGTTGAGAAAAAACAGGAATGGCTGGATTGCGCTATTCAAGGCGGTGAATTTCTAAAAAAATACGGACATGATGGAAACTATCATTGGTATTTTTCTTTGGATCGGGCAGGTAATCCTCTGGTAGAACCATACAACATCTTTTCCTATACATTTGCTACAATGGCTTTCGGGCAACTCAGTCTAGCTACAGGCAATCAGGAATATGCTGACATTGCAAAGAAAACGTTCGATATTATTCTCTCAAAGGCAGATAATCCGAAAGGTAAATGGAACAAAATCCATCCGGGCACACGTAATCTGAAAAATTTCGCCCTCCCGATGATCCTTTGTAATCTGGCACTTGAAATAGAACACCTGTTGGACAAAGAGTATCTGAAAAAAACAATAGAGACTTGTATCCATGAAGTGATGGAAGTGTTCTATCGCCCGGAGCTAGGAGGAATTATTGTTGAAAACATAGGAGTGGACGGCAATCTCGTAGACTGTTTTGAAGGACGGCAAGTGACTCCCGGACACGACATCGAAGCGATGTGGTTTATCATGGATTTAGGAAAACGCCTGAATCGCCCTGATCTAATCGAAAAGGCAAAAAATGTAACCTTGACGATGATTAACTACGGATGGGACAAAGAATATGGTGGCATCTACTATTTTATGGACCGCAAAGGTTGCCCTCCCCAACAACTGGAATGGGACCAAAAACTTTGGTGGGTACACATTGAAACACTTATTTCCCTACTAAAAGGTTACCAATTGACAGGTGACAAACAATGTATGGAGTGGTTCGAGAAAATACATGAGTATGTATGGACGCACTTCAAAGATGCTCAATATCCTGAATGGTTCGGTTACTTAAACCGCCAGGGAGAAGTACTTCTGCCACTTAAAGGAGGCAAATGGAAAGGCTGTTTCCATGTCCCCAGGGGCTTATATCAATGCTGGAAAGTACTAGAAGAATTACAATAAATCTAATACCCAAAAACTTTTTTATTAACCAATTAAATTTTATCTTATGATGGAACAATGCTTTAAGCAAAAAAGTAGTTTCCGAACAATCAGAATCATACTATTCTCATTGTCGATGCTTTTTGCGTATGCCACAAATGGCTATGCCCAGAACATGGTTAGGGGAGTCGTCACAGACGTGACCGGTGATCCGTTGCCAGGAGTCAGCGTCGTTGTCAAAGGTACGACCACAGGTACCACTACCGATATTGACGGTAGATACTCTATCAATGCATCCAACACTGCCACTCTTGAATTCTCATACATCGGTATGAACAAACAAGAGATAAAAGTGAACGGACGCAGTACGATCAACATCATCTTAAAAGAAGATGTCGCTAATTTGGACGAAGTTGTAGTAGTAGGTTATGGAACACAAAAGAAAGCTCACTTAACCGGATCTGTAGCCACGGTATCTCAAAAAGATATGTTGAAAACAACTGCCAGTAATATGTCACAAACATTAGTCGGTAAGTTGCCCGGCCTTATTACCCAACAATCACTCGGACAACCAGGATCGGATGATGTTTCCATATTAATCCGTGGTTATTCTTCATTCAGCGGTTCAGGTACGGTACTTGTTTTAGTTGATGGAGTAGAACGAGCTATGGGACAAGTAGACCCGAATGACGTGGAGTCTGTTACCATCCTAAAAGACGCTGCATCTTGTGCCGTTTATGGTATGAAGGCAGCCAACGGAGTTGTGCTGGTAACAACCAAACATGGGCAAGAAGGTAAAACAGATATCACCTACAGAGGCAGTATGACTCTATCGCACGCTACCACTCTGCCTAAAATGATGAACGGAACCCAATATATGCAATGGTATAATCTGGCTCGCAAACTAGACAATAATGGCGTAGATAATCCATATTTTACCGACGAAGAAATTGCGGCAACTTATAACGGAGACCCTACCGATGGATTTGAAAATACAGACTGGACCTCCGACTTATATAAGACTACCCTTATGCACCAACACAATCTGTCTATAAACGGAGGTAGCAATAAGGTCAGATATTTCATCAGCGGCGGCTATTTACATCAAGATGGTATTATTAAAGGCAACAAAAACGAACGCAGCAATTTCCGTTCAAATATTGATGTACAAGCGACCAAAGACATTAAAGTGTCACTAAATACCGCAGCATTAATCAAAGATTATTATCAGCCGGGAGGATACTCTTATGGCAATCAGCAAGCCTATAGTATTTTCCATCAGTTGCTTTACTCTATACCTTTTGTTCCGAAAGAGTATGAAGGTTATCCTACTTCGGCATACCGAGGCGCAACCAGCGCAGCCAATCCGATCTATGGATCTGCAAATTCAGGATTCCAGGAATCTCGCACAGTCAGAATAGAAAGTTCCGCAAATGTCGAATATACAGCCCCATTCCTGAAAGGTTTGAAAGCAAATATGTTCATCAGTTGGGACTGGCAAGACCTGGCAAGTAAAACATTTGCTTATGCATATTCTGTCAATGCCTATGATTCTTCCACCAAAAGCTACAGCTATGTACAAAGTGCAAATCTGCTGGCAGATGGTAACCTATATCAGGGTGACCAAAAATCACAACAAGTAATATTACGTCCGACTATTTCATATAACAACAAATTCGGACTTCATGATGTAGGAGCCCTTTTCCTCTACGAACAAACTCAGGTAAAAAGCTCTGCACTGAATGCTAGTCGTACGGATTACGACTTATTCGATTTACCCGAAATATCTTTGGGAGATGCCCAAACTGCAACTAATAGCGGTTCTTCTGGGAAAAGTGCTTACGCCGCTTATGTAGGTCGTCTAAATTATGCCTACGCCAATAAATACCTGGCCGAAGCATCTTTCCGTTACGACGGTTCTTATAAGTTTGCCAAAGGACACCGTTGGGGATTCTTCCCTTCAGTTTCTTTAGGATGGGTGATGTCGGAAGAAGACTTTTTCAAAGACGCACTTCCTAAAATAGACTATTTTAAACTCAGAGGTTCGTTTGGTATTCTAGGTAGCGACAACGTTAGTGCTTTCTTGTACAGAAAATCCTACTCTTATACTAATAATGGAGTAGTATTTGGCAGTACACCTAACACTCAAGGAACACTTAGCAACACAGTAGCTTATCCAAATGAACGACTGACTTGGGAAAAAACAAAATCATATAACTTAGGTTTCGATCTTAGTGCCTGGAACGGTTTGTTGGGAGTTGAGTTTGATGTATTCTACAAATATACATACGACATTCTTCAAAGTGTTAGTAATATCTATCCTCCTTCTTTAGGTGGACACTACCCAAGTTCTGAAAATACAGGAACATTTGATAACCGCGGATTTGAAATTGCACTGAAACATCGCAATCGTATAGGAGAATTCAGTTATAGTTTGAATGGCAACTTATCTTACGCTCATAATCGTATCTTAAGCAAAACACAGGCGGATAACACATTACCCTGGCAAAGTGTTCTCGGATCATCAGTCGGTGAATTATGGGGATTAAAAGCATTAGGGTTGTATCAGAGTGAAGAAGAAATTGCCAATTCACCTCAAGTATCATGGAATACACCACGAGTAGGAGACATTAAATATGCCGATATTAACGGCGATGGAAAGATCGATTCCAACGACCGAATCAAAATATCACGTGGCATCCGCCCGGAAATGATGTTTGCACTAATGGCTGACGCTAATTACAAAGGCTTCGATTTATCTGTTCAGTTTCAAGGAGCGGCACTTTGTGATAAAATGCTTCAATACTCATGGCAAGACTTAAATGGCGCAACAGATATGACCCCTATGACAAGACCCTGGTATGCAAATTGGGACAACGCTCCTCTTTATCTGGTAGAAAACAGTTGGCGACCCGATCATACAAATGCGGAATATCCTCGTCTGACTGTCAGCAGTGTATCTCATTCAAACAATGCCCAACAATCGGATTTCTGGAAAAGAAATGGTGCGTATTTACGTTTGAAGAACGTGACTTTAGGATATACGCTTCCTAAAGCCTGGACCAACAAGATGGGATTGTCAAACATCAGAGTTTATGCTAACGGGACTAACCTACTGACATTTACCGATTTCAAGTATATCGACCCAGAAAGTACAAATGTAGTAACAGGATATTATCCACAACAACGTACATTCAGTTTTGGTATAGATGTTAGATTTTAAAACAAATAGTTAATATGAAAAATATAAAAAAATACATTATAGGCATAGCAGCTAGCATTTGCTTGACACAATGTGATGTACTGGACGTAGATCCTACTGGCTGGTACAGCGAGAATGTAGCATATTCCTCACTGGAAAATGTAGACCTTTACGTCAAAGGGCTATATAGCGTGCTATATGATAATGCTACTATCAATATAGATTCTTACTGCTTAATGGACGATGGAGCTACAGATCTGTTAAAATACTCTTGGTATGGAGTGAACGGAGGTGCCATGAATAAATTCTTTTATCAGACGAATTATGTCACCGAAACGAGCAACTTCCGCTCCAACTGGAGTGGTATGTATACCCGTATCCGTCAACTCAACGAATATTTCTATGACCGAAGCAAAGGTTATGGAGATAACTTAGATCAGGATGAAATGAAAAAGCGTACAGCAGAGGTTCGTTTCTTACGTGCATTTGCTTACCAGGAACTGGTGCTCCGTCATGGCGGAGTTATCCTGCGTACTGATGAAGATTATGTAGACGGACCTGACGAAAGAGCTAAAGCACGTTCATCTGAATCAGATTGCTGGGATTTCATTATCAACGAATACACCCAGGCAGTACAAGACCTTCCGGAAAACTGGACAGGTACCAATGTGGGGCGTATTACCAAAGGAGCCGCTTACGGAATGAAAGCACGTGCGGCCCTTTATGCTAAACGCTGGGGGGATGCGATAGATGCCTGCAATGAAGTATTAAAATTGAATTACAGTTTATTGCAAGGAACGACTGCCAATGATTACTACAAAATATTCACCTCAGTCAATAATAGTGAGCTAATCCTTCCGGTTTACTTCCAACAGGGAAAGAACGCCAAGCAACATTCTTTTGACATCTACGTGTGTCCACCATACGACTGGAAAGCAGCCGGTGTTACAGAAGGAAGTGTAGGTGCGGCAGTCACTCCATCTGATGAATACGCTTCCTCTTTCGATATCAAAGTAAACGGTAGCTACCAATCTTTTGACTGGAGTAATCTCAGTTCCTACAACAATGCTCCATTTACCAATCGCGAACCACGTTTTTACGCCTCCATTCTTTATAATGGAGCAACATGGAAAGGACGTACTCTCCAGTTGTATGTAGATGGAAATGACGGATATATGGATTTTGCTACAACCGGACAAGATAATGTGCACAAATCAACAACAGGTTATCTGATTCGTAAGTTCGCTTCTGATGATACCAATATCAACTTTAGCAGCATTTTGAGTGGACAATACTGGATAGAAATGCGTTTAGCTGAAATTTACTTGATTCGTTCGGAAGCATATGCACGACAAAACGAGTTTGGAAAAGCCTATGCTGATCTGAAAACGATCCGTGACCGCGTCGGACTGCCGGAACTCGCCCAACAAAATAATTGGAGTGATTATCTGGAAGATCTGTCTAAAGAACGTATTTGTGAACTTGGAATGGAAGGACACCGATATTTCGACCTGATCCGTTGGGGAATCGCCGTAAGAACACTTGATCATAAACGTCTGCACGGCGTTAAGATAACACAGGCCGGTGGCAGTTTCAGTTACGCACGAGTAGAATGCGATACACAAGACCGTTTATTCCCTGAAAAATATACAATTTTCCCTATTCCATACACAGAACTTCAAGACAACACACTCTGTGAACAAAATGAACTGTGGAAATAATAATTATTTAATAAGAGAAAAATTATGAAAATAAAATATCTATTCACCGGGGTACTAATATCAATGCTAGCCTTCATGAGCTGCGAGGACCCGGACGATCTGGCAAGGACAGGCAGCGAAAATGTTACAGGACTAACCATAACCGGATGCTTAGCTTCTGATGAAAGTACCACATATAGTGCTATCGTAGACGAGGCAAGTAATACAATTACCATACAAGTTCCTTATTATATTTCAGATACGGAAAAAATACAAGGTGACCTGACACAAATGAAAGTTTCAGCCAGCCTGCCTGTAGGAGCAAAATTCTCCCCCAGCATTTCCGGCATTCGTGATCTGGTCAGTGGTTTCCAATCAACATTAGTCAAAGAAGATGGAAGCAAAATTACTTATACATTTAAGGCTGCTTATGTGAAATCAAAATTAGCCAGTATTAGTAAAGTAGAACTGACAGACTATTCACGTGCAACAATACGTATCGTCGAACCTGAGAGTACGGGTGGTACAGGAAAAATCATCATCTATAAAACCTCTTCAGCTATTGATGCAGCCTTGAAGTCTGCGGCATTAACAGTCTCTCCATGGGCTACTATCGAATCATCATCATTGGATCCGGCAACCGGCATTATAGATTTAAGTAACCAACCGACTATAACCGTTATTGCACAAAATGGAACAGACAAAACAGTCTATCAGACTAGTCTGGAACTCCCGGATCTATTACCTCAGGGAGTGGGCTATACAGCTTCATTATTTGGTTTCCAAATCTATACAGATGACACACATGGATTTGAGGTTGGAGCGAACCGTACAATGGCTGTTATTGACGACTATCTAATTATCAGTAATAGCACTGATTACAATAAAATGATTGTAATGGATCGTTATAACGGCAAAGTACTTGATGTAAAAGTCAACACTACAGGTATTGATGCAGGCCGCTCCATCCATGCTATTACCAGTGATGATGCTGGACATTTAGTAGCTATGGCATACACTAGTACTTTAGATGCCAATGTTACCGACCCAAACGTACGTGCCTGGGTTTGGCCTAACGGCATCGAGAATGCACCTAAGAGCATCGTTTATGCAAATATTAATGGGAGTACATTCGCCAATGCTCCTGTAGGCATTAATGGAGTCAAAAAACTAGAGCTTGGACGCACAATCTGCGTCAAAGGTGATCTGACTTCAGGGGATGCAATTATTGCCACATCAACCAAAAATGTACCACGTGCGGTTTTCCTTATGTTCAAAGATGGTGCAATGCAAGGCAACGCTTATGTAGAATGGGGCGGAGGAGCATCAGTCTCCATGTGGAACGCAACTAAAGTCATTCCATTGACAAATACTTCTCCACTAGGATATATTTGGGCCAGTGCCAACTTCCGGCAAGCAATTAATTACACTCCTATAGGCACAGGCGCACGCGCCATAGATTTCTCACTTCCAACATCACATTGGTGGTCCGGTAGCGCTACATATGATAAGAATGTCCGGGGAATAGGATATGTTGAATTTAACGGTACATGTTTGTTAGGCGTTCAAAATGGTCTGTCAAGCAATGGGGTTTGGTCCCACCGCCTATATGTATCCAACATCACGAATAATCCCGGAACTTCAGCAATGGCTAATGGCTTTATCTTCGATTCACGTGAAGGAAGTACAACAGGAACAGGCAGTATCCCCGGAACGGGGTATGCAGTAACTGGTATGACATCTTCAGCCTCGTTCGTTTCTGGCAAACAGGTACTTGGTACCAACGTTGATGAAACAGGAGATGTTGTATTCGGTCGAAGTGCTGATGGCAATGCCGTTCAGGTCTATATGTTGACTACGGATCAGGGACTATTTGCTTATGAAATTACCAGATTCAATTTATAAATGAAAATTTAAATATCATTTAAGATCATCTATAAACTACTCAGTAACAGTTGGCAATTACATATGAATAATTGCACAACTGTTGCTAAGTAGTTATTAAAGTCACTAGATTATAATTAAAAAAATCCGATGGTACAATTTTTCCAAGAAATACAAGAGCAACCGCAAGCACTTCTGCAGACGGCAAACTTCTACAAAAGCGTAGAAGGGAAATCCGTTTTGTCACAAATTTCAGAATTATGGTGTTCCGGCAAATATAGAAATATTCTGTTAACCGGTATGGGCAGTTCTTACTTCATCGCTAACGCAACTGCTTCTCTACTTAATTCATATAAAATCCCGGCATATGCTCTGAACGCAGGAGAATTATTGCATTATCAAATTTCATTAATTAGTCCAGAATCGTTGATTATATGTATTTCGCAATCAGGAGAAAGCTATGAAGTAATCAAACTAATAGAAAAGTTATCTTCAAACATCACAGTTCTTTCTATTTGTAATGAAAAAGATAGCAGTTTAGTCAAATTCTCTCGCTATAGCCTATTGTGCAAAGCTGGAAAGGAAGAAAAAACGTCAACAAAAACATTCATAACCTGTTATCAAGTAGCATATTTACTGGCAATGAAGTTATGCAATCAAGAAATCGACAGCACCCAATGGCATAAACTCAGTAAAATTATTGAGAACATGGTCAATGGAAATACTCCATGGATGTCGAAAGCTATTGAACTGATAGACGGCTCCACTTTTGTGCAATTAATAGGACGGGGACCAGTTTTTGCAGCTGCCAGCCAGAGTGCATTGATGTTCATGGAAGCAGCGCATACGCCTGCATCAGCTTTATTAGGTGGTGAATTCAGGCATGGCCCGTTAGAAATGGTAAAGAAAGGATTCATAGCCATTCTATTTGCACACTCGCAATCAGAAACCTACGAACAATCACTATCTTTAGTAAAAGATATCCTTAAATATGAAGGAAAAGTTATCTTTATCACCGATTCAAACTTAGTGTTTGAAAATGATAATTTATGTGCCATTACTATCCCAAGCACTAATGCTGAGTTATTTACAATCCCCTGTATAGTTCCTGTACAACTTCTTATAAATACATGGGCCACCAAATGCGGAATAATACCAGGAGAATTTACACATGGTGCCAAAATAACATCAATCGAATAAACTATGAGAATTGTGTATCCAAAGAAAATTGCAATTGGAGTCGATATTGGCGGGACTAAAATAAAAGCCGGACTTGTCGATATTAACGGACAGATAATCGGTATCCCCGAATCTATCCGGACTTTAGCGCACGAACCCGGTGAAATGATTATTGAGCAATTGACTCTATTAATCCGAAGAATGATACAACAAGCCGATGGAGCAGAATTAATCGGCATCGGCATCGGTTCTACCGGTCCATTAGATATCAACAAAGGCATCATTCTCGAATGCAATAACCTTCCAACGTTACACAATTACCCTTTACACAAAAAAATAGAATCAACTTTCGGACTTCCGGTCAAACTGGATAATGATGCAAATGCAATGATGTTAGGAGAAGCCCTATGGGGAGCCGGAAGAAACCTAAATTCAATACTAGGAATCACTCTTGGCACAGGCTTAGGAGCAGCTATAGTGGTAAACAGAAAAATTATTCGTGGAGCTACCGGTTGTGCCGGAGAAATCTGGCTGTCTCCATACAAAGAAGGAATGATAGAAGATTATGTATCGGGAACTGGAATATCAAATTTATATCAGAGAATTACAAAAAGAAAGATTTCAGGAAAAGAAATCAGTAAATTAGCCCGGGAAGGAGACATCAACGCATTAAAAGCATGGAAAGAGTTTACCCAGGCATTAGCTTATGCCCTTTCCTGGACTGTTAATATCGTTGATCCGGAAGTCGTAATTATCGGAGGCTCAGTTATGCATTCATCAGATATATTTTGGGATTCAATGGTATCTTTATTTAAAAAGTACATTTGTCCGCAAACTGCTGCAAGCATCCAGTTAAAGCCAGCAGGTTTAAAAGATAATGCCGGATTTATGGGTGCAGCAGCTTTAATGTTTGTAGAATAAATTGTTATGAAAAAATTACTTATACTCTATCCGTTTCTATTGTTTTGCTTGATAAGCAAAGCAGATAACCAGTTGAAATTAACCAATTGGGAAATAAAAAGTACAACCGAAATAAGCGAAAATGCGGAAAAAGTATCTATGCCTTCATTCCAAGCTACCGACTGGTATGAAGCCACAGTACCGACTACTGTTTTGAATGCATTAGTGAAACAGAACGTTTATCCTGATCCCAGAATCGGCATGAACAACTTTCTAATTCCTGATGTCTCTGATGAGTTTAATAAAAAAATGGACTTAGCTAAATACAGTTACCTGGACAATGGAAAAAATCCTTGGCAGGAACCTTATTGGTATCGCACGACCTTCACTTTGCCTAAGCAATATAAAAACAAAAAAATATGGCTGAACCTCAATGGAATTAACTATCGTGCAGACGTATGGATTAATGGACATCAAATAGGGAAAAAAGAAGATGTAGTAGGCATGTTCCGCCGCTTCAAATTCGATATAACCGATTATATCCAGCCCACACAGAACTGTATTGCTATAAAAATATATCAAGTGGACCATCCCGGAACTCCTAACCCCGGAACACAATTTATAGCCTTTGGGCCTAACCGTGGTACGGCTTCCGATTTGTTCAAAGATGAAACATTAAAATTCACAGGTGGTTGGGATTGCGCCCCTGTAGTGCGTGACCGGAATATGGGTATTTATCAGTCCGTCACCCTGGAAGCAACCAGCCAGGTCACTATTGAAGACCCATATATTATCACTACTCTACCCCAAAAAGATACAACAGTTGCTGACATTACAATCAAAGCGACTGTACACAATCATTCGGATAAGATGATAAGCGGTAAAGTTAAAGCAACAATTCGCCTTATCAACGAATTAGTTTATCCGAGTTACACACGTAAACTGGCTGGAAGCATGAAACCGATAAGCGTAACTCTGCCTGTCACAATGCTCCCCAATGAAAGTAAAGAAATAATATTATCTCCCCAGAAGTTTTCCGTCTTATCTATACAGAACCCATACTTATGGTACCCAAACGGATATGGAGAGCAATATATGCACAGTCTCGATTTATCATTCGACATGAATAATGGGAAATCGTCCGATCGGGAGAAGGTAAACTTCGGAATTCGCGAAGTAACTTCGGAATTAATGAAAAACGGGGAAGAATATGGTCGTGTATTCTTTATCAATGGCAAACGCATCTTCTGTAAAGGGGGATGGATACAACCGGATGTACTTCTCGACGACTCACCCAAACGAATTTATGACCAGGCACGATTAATGGCAAATGCCAACATTACTTTGATCGGCAGTGAAGATATGCCTTCCCCTTCCGAAGATTGGCTAGATAGCTGGGATAAATACGGACTGATGAACTGGCATGTATTTTATCAATGCTACCGAATGTTCCCGGGACGTGACAACCAGCATAATCCTCTCAACAATGACTTAGCTATCGCTTGCGTGAAAGACATGGTCAAAAGATACCGTAATCATCCCTGTATCATTGCATGGTTCGGAGTTAATGAAGTGTTGATAGATGAAGAATTGTATCATCCGACCAAAGAAGCCGTATTAAGCCTCGACACGACACGCCCCTACATACCGACTACCAGTATCAGTTGGGACGTAGACAAACTAACTCCTTATTTAAAACCGGACTTACCAACCGGTACTACCGATGATGGCGCTCCCGACTATAACTGGGCACCCTCCGATTACTACTTCGACAAAGTAGAAGAGGTTTATCTGCAAATGTTCAGAAACGAATTAGGCATGCCTTCCGTACCTGTATACGAAAGTTTGAAAAAGTTTATACCTACCATTGATAAGCCACTCGACCGGAGAAATCCGATTTATCCATTAGACAGTATATGGGCGGAACACGGAGCATGGGACACCAATAACTTCTGCTATCGTGCATACGACAATGCAATCCGAACCTTCTATAGCGACCCAGTCAGTAGCGAGGATTATGCATATAAAGGCCAGCTAGTAAGTTCAGAAGGGTATCGTGCCATGTTTGAGGCAGCCAACCACCGGATGTGGGATATCACAACAGGGATAATGATCTGGAAACTAAACTCTTGTTGGCCCGATGTCTGCTGGCAAATTTATGATTGGTATCTGTCACCCAATGCTTCTTACTATTTCTCAAAGAAAGCAATGGAACCCATTCATATTCAAATGAATGCAAATACGAACCGGATTTCTGTGATAAACGCTACTCATCAAGAACTTAAATCTGTTATAGCCAAAGCCAGAATCATAGACTATTCGATGAAAGAATGCTGGGCATACACAGATACCATATCCGTGGGCGCCGACCAATATAAAGAATTAGAAACCGTACCTCAACGAGGTGACCTTTCTGCCATATATTATATAAAGCTGGAATTAGAAGACTTAAACAGAAATCTTATTTCTGAAAACTTATATTGGCGTTACTCGCAACATCAAAATTTCTATTGGCTGGTAAATATGCCTAAAGTTACATTAAAGCAAGATTTAAAACTTCAAAAACAAGAAAAAGAGTATCAGATCACGCTTACTTTAACGAATGACTCTGATAAATTATCCTTTTTCAACCACTTAATGATACAAAGAGAAAAAACAAAAGAAGTCGTAAATCCGGTATTCTGGAGTGATAACTTCATTTCATTGTTCCCTAATGAGACCCGTACCATCACTGCGACAGTATCCATAGAGGATTTACATGGAGAAAATCCTATAATTATTATTAAATAACTAATAAAACCAAGAAACATGAAACTATTACTTACAACCTTGGCAATAGTCTATCTAAGTTTGTTCATGAGCCTGCAAGCACAAGAACAGGTACGGGTTATCCCCTATCCTGCTGAAGTCACCATGCAAGCAGAAACGTGTAAACTCAAATCGGGTCAGAAAATCCACTATCTGGATGCCAGTTTATATAAAGAAGCAGCATTCCTTGAAAAGAAACTTGCTGATTTAAACTATAAAATGAAAGTAATCCCCGGCAAAAAAGCTGCGAAAGGAATCAACTTATCATTAGACAATAGACTGCAAAACAAAGAGGGCTATCAGCTGATTATCGCCCCCAAACAGGTCCTAATCAAAGGAGGAAGTCCAGCTGGAGTTTTCTATGGTATTCAAACGCTATTACAGCAGTTAACCAACGGAGATCTAAGATGTGGAACGATAGAAGACGCCCCGCGTTATGAATGGAGAGGATATATGCTTGATGAAGCACGTCACTTTTCCGGCGAAAAAAGGGTAAAACAAATCCTTGACCTGATGGCATATTATAAGATGAATCGCTTCCATTGGCATCTGACAGACGCACAAGGATGGAGAATCGAAATTAAACAATACCCTAAACTGGCAACTATAGGAGGAGAAGGTTGCCATAGTGATCCGGATACACCGGCACAATATTATACACAAGAGCAGATCCGTGATATCATAGCATATGCCAAAGAACGTCATATTGAAATTATACCCGAAATAGACATGCCCGGACATGCCACAGCAGCCAATAAAGCTTACCCGGAATACTCAGGCGGAGGAACGGAAGAACATCCGGAATTCACTTTTAACGTTGGCAAAGAAGAAACTTATACTTATCTGACTAATATACTAAAAGAAATAGCTGCCTTATTCCCTTCTCCATATTTACATATCGGAGGCGACGAAGTAGCTTACGGAATCAAGGCATGGGAAACAGACCCACATGTACAAGCACTATTGAAACGCGAAGGGTTACAAACTGTAAAGGAAGCAGAACGCTACTTTATGCATAGAATGACAGATGTAGTAAACTCACTAGGTAAAACTTTAGTCGGTTGGGATGAACTTCTCGACTTGAATGTAAAGCAAGATAATACTATCATTATGTGGTGGAGACATGATAAACCCGATTACCTGCGCAGATCACTGACCAAAGGATATTCGACTATCATGTGTCCGCGCAAACCGCTTTATTTTGACTTCGTACAATATAAAGACCACAAATGGGGACGAATCTGGGACGGATTCTGCCCAATAGAAGATGTATATGCTTTCCCCGACAAATGGTTTGCCGAATGGGGAGTGTCAGCCTCTGACCTCTCACATGTCAAAGGCATACAGGCCAATACATGGACGGAACTAATGCATACTAAAGATCGGGTAGATTTCATGATCTTTCCCCGCCTCTGCGCACTGGCAGAATCAGCTTGGTCCGCACCGACAGTCAAAGACTACGACAAGTTCCTGTCACGTATGGAAGATGCATTCACCTTATTTGATAAGCTGAATATTTATTACTTTGATTATCGTAATCCTCAGCACCATCCGGAACCGGCTGGTCCTGTCATCAAAAAGAAAGAAAAAATACAAATGGATTTCCGTGACTAAAAAAAGAAATGCTACATGAAGATTCTTATCTACTTTTTAATAATTGTACTGTGGAGCATCAATATGGAGGCAAAAGTCAAATTGCCTCCACTACTTAGTGACAATATGGTCTTACAGCAAAAAAGCAATGTACGAATCTGGGGAAAAGCGACTCCAAATTCTACTGTTGTAGTAACTCCTTCATGGGCAAATAAGGAAGTCAAAACCCATGCTGACGAAAAGGGGTGTTGGGAATTACAGATCACAACGCCTGCTGCCAGTTTCGAAGAATATACATTAACACTGACGGATGGAGAACAATCTGTCACTTTGCAGCACCTCCTGATCGGAGAAGTCTGGTTATGTGCCGGACAATCAAATATGGTAATGCCTTTGAACGGATTTGATTATTGTCCCATAAGCGACTCCAATAATGTCATAGCAGATGCTCTCAATCATCCGGGAATACGAATGGTAACCATAAAGCCGACAGTAAAACTATCTCCGCAGGAGTATGCAGAAGGAAGCTGGCAGCAACCAACTACGGAAAATGCTCCGAAGTTTAGTGCAGCCGCCTATCATTATGCATTAACTTTACAACGGACCTTACAGATTCCTATAGGAGTTATCACCTGTGCATGGGGAGGCTCAAGAGTAGAAGGTTGGCTACCTAAAGAAATACTACAAACCTACAAAGATGAAGACCTGACTTTAATAGGAAGTGACAAGACACCAGTCTATTTACAATCGATGTTAATGTATAATGGAATTTTATACCCCTGTCACAAATATACAATAAAAGGTTTTATCTGGTATCAAGGAGAAAGTAATGTAAGAAGTAGCAGAACATACGCCGAACGCCTAGCTACAATGGTAAAACATTGGCGATCAATATGGAAACAAGGAGACCTGCCTTTCTACTATGTTGAGACAGTCCCATTTGCCTGTGAATATAAAGAAGATGGCTACATAGGAGCATTATTGCGGGAAGCTCAACAAAAGGCGCTTTCACTCATTCCCAATAGTGGTATGATCGGAACAAACGACTTAGTAGAGACATACGAAGCTCCTCAAGTGCATCCTCACAATAAAAAAGGGATTGGAGAACGCCTCGCATATATGTCCTTGAATAAGACATACGGATATCAGGGAATAGAATCCGAATATCCATCTTATAAAAGCATGAAAATCAACGGAGAGACAATTGAAATCTCCTTTTCCCATGCAGAAAAAGGATTAAGCCCCTGGATGAATATCTCCGGATTTGAGATTGCAGGTTCAGATAAAGTCTTTTATCCGGCAGAGGCCTCTTTAAATCAGAAGGATCATACAGTAATTGTCAAATCCCCAACAGTCAAATCTCCCGTTGCCGTTCGTTACTGTTTTCGGAATTTCCTGAAAGGAAATCTGATTAATACACGCAATCTGCCGGTCAGACCATTTCGCACAGATAAGTGGTAATAAAAACATAAAATAAATGATGAAAAGAATATATTATACATATCCGGTTTTATTAGTCTGGCTTGTGTCGACATTGTTGCCACAATTTTGTATAGCTATGCCTAATGAACAGAAAGAAAACAATGATGTGGTCATAGAGAACGCGGAAATGCGTCTAATTATTAGCAATGACGGAAAAGCACGCAGCCTGATACACAAAGCTACGGGAGAGGAATGTCTGATAACAAATGCAGATGTACCTTTATGCGCTATTACCCAATACCGTCCTTACGATAATGAAAACTTCCTAATGTTTCCTGCAAAGCCACGCACCTTCCCAGCCAATAAAATTGAACGTAACGGAAATGAATTACGTATAGAATTTCAGGATACCTATGACATTGCCATCATAGAGTTAAATATCACAGATTATTATATAGGTTTCACTCTGAAGCAAATTGATTATCGTATCGAAGATTTTGGGGTAAAACGCAAAACTGAAATAGATGAAATCTCATTATTACAATTACCAGTACGTAAACGTGAGAACTTTGGTGAGTGGCTGAATGTATCATGGGATGAACAGACAGCCATATGCCTGCTAGGCACCCATCCGACCACCTATATCGATGCTTTTGCAAACAAGGAATATACTACGATGTATGCAGGACTTGATTTTCAAGTGAAACTTTTCAATTCCGGTGCAGCACTGATTACTACTTCAAAAGAAAAACTGCTAACCTGTATTGATAAAGTAGAACGTGACTATCATATGCCTTTAGGAGTAGAAAGTCGCCAACGTAAAGAATATCAGTACTCCTATTATGAGCTACGTGATGTCACGACTAAAAATATAGATGAACATATTGCATATGCTCAAAAAGGTGGTTTCAAATCCATTGTCGTCTATTATGTTGATTTCGCCAAAGCTTGCGGACATTATGAATGGAGAAAAGAATATCCGAATGGAATGAAAGATTTACAGGAAATCACTAATAAAATCAAAGCAGCAGGCATGATACCCGGCATTCATATTCATTATTCCAAAGTAGCAGTGAATGACCCATATATCAACAACGGCATACCGGACTCCCGCACCAACCATGTACGCGAATTTATTCTCTCGGAACCATTAGATGATTCAAGTACTATCATCACTATAGAAGGTAATCCGGAAGGCGTACGTATGGAGAAAGGACGACGTCTCCTGCAAATTGACAACGAGCTTGTCACTTATGAGAACTATACCACCGAACCACCATATCAATTTACGGGATGTGTACGGGGAGTATTTAACTCAAAAGCAGCCTCACATAACAAAGGACAACATTTCAGACTATTGGATGTAGATGACTGGCCCCTGTTTATCCGTGTCAACCAAAATACAGGAATCCAAAAAGAGATTGCCGAACGTTTAGGAAAAATCTACCACGAAGCAGGCTTTCGTTTTGTCTATTTTGATGGTGCGGAAGATGTACCGATGCCTTATTGGTATAATGTCTCCCGCTCTCAGATGATAGTATACAACGAAATGAAACCAACTCCATTATTTGCAGAAGGAGCATTGAAATCACATTATGGATGGCATATTTTAAGTCGTGGGAATGCTTTCGATATATTCCCTCCGGAACGTATCCGTCCGGCAATGAAGAAGTATACACTTCGATGTGCAGAGCAGATAGCCAAAGATTTTACTTCTGTCAATTTCGGATGGGTGAATTACTTGGCTCCCAACGACAAGACAATAGGCATGCAACCAGACATGTATGAATATATTTGCAGCAAAGCTGTCGCATGGAATTCTCCCATATCATTAGTTGGCAATTTAAAAGAGTTACAGAATCATCCTCGTACGGAAGATAACCTGAGAGTTATCAAAATGTGGGAAGAAGTAAAACTTCAAGGTGTCTTGACAGACAAACAGAAAGAATTACTCAAAAATCCCGAACAAGAATATCTTCTGATGAAAGATAAAAAAGGAAATTATCAGTTATACCCCTATCGTCAAATAACCAAGGATGACGAAAAGCCAATCCGGGCATTCATTTTCCAGAAAGCAGGAAGGACTTGTATCATTTATTGGCATATGAACGGTACAGGGCAACTCACTCTTGATATAGAAAAAAACAAGCTGTCTTTGATGAATGAGAGTGGTAAAAGAATACCTATCCGGTCAGCAGGAAGCAAAAGTATCCTCCCCGCAGCAGGGCGTCTCATATTGGAAACCGCTCTTCCACAAGAGGAAGTAATAAAATTATTCAGAAAAAGCATCGAAATTATTAAATAGAAATTATTCATCCTAATCTTTTGTATATGAGAAATATGATAACCAGTATTATTAGCATATTATGCTATTTACAATGTTTTGGAACTTTATCAGCCTCAGTGACTGCTAAAAATGAAAATGGAAACTTTGTATTAAAAAACAAGAATGTTGAATTAGTGTTTGCCAACGGAAAAGAATTCTTATTCAAGGAATTCCGCATGGATGGCATGAATATATTGCCTGTAAATGGAAGTACAACACATCCGTGGCAACTAATCTATCGGGGGCCCAACGGAGAGAACCCGACCTTAATGCCCCGATGGGGCGAATATAAAGGAGGCGAGATACAAAAAACTCAAGATGCCTCAACATTAATATTCACCTGGCAAATGGTTATAGATGCAGGACCGACGTGTCCGGTACGCATATTAGTCACATTAGGTAAAGATGCCGAACTACCGGAATGGCGCATTGAAGCAGAAATGCCGGAAGGATGGGTGATTACAGAATCTGAATTTCCCCGTATTGCTGTAAACAGACCGGAAGGAGCAAAAGGAATTCTTCCTGTCGGATTCGGGACCGAATACACAATCGGCAATGAAGGACAACTGCAATCACGTTATCCTTCGTGTACAGGCACAATGCAGTTAGTACTGATGCATCATAAAGGAGGCACAGTCTACTTTGCCGCACAAGACAAAGGGGGATCTGGCAAAGTATTCAGAATGAAAAGTGAAGGAAAAAGTCTTGTATTTATTCAGAACGTGACAACATCCTATGCTTGGACTCAAAACAAGAAGTTCTGCATTCCTTGGGAAACAGTGATGGGATTTACCAAAAAGGGATGGCAGGACGCTGCAGTACAATGGTATCGTCCATTTACTTTCGAAACACTGTGGGGTGCAAAAACTATTTCAGAACGTCCTATAGCAGAATGGATCAAAAACGCTGATATGTGGCTACGGCCGGGAGAAGTAAATGCTGAAACAATGGAAGCAGTACGTAAAGCGATGAAATACTATGGAAAAGGAGTCGGATTGCATTGGTATTATTGGCACAATCATCGTTTCGATACTAAATATCCGGAATACTTTCCCGAAAAAGCAGGATTCAAAGAAATGATTAAAGAAACACAGGAACTTGGAGGATTTATTACTCCATATATTAACGGTCGTCTATGGGATCCAGCAACAGACAGCTATAAAACGCTTAATGGTAAAGATGCCTCTTGTCGCAAAGCTGATGGAACATTATATACAGAAGTATATAGCTCAAAGGTATTAAATACTGTAACCTGCCCAGCTTCTTATATTTGGAGAGATGTGCTGAAAGGAGTCAACAAACAGATATTAACTGAACTAAAAACGAACGGTGTATATATGGATCAGATAGGTTGCGCCAACAGCGAACCCTGCTATGCAACCAACCACGGACATGCACCTGGCGGTGGTGACTGGTGGCCTTTTGCCTACCGCAGTTTACTCACCGAAATGCGCACAAATCTATACAAAGAGAACCAAGCCATGACAACAGAAGAAAATGCAGAGTGCTATATTGACCTGTTTGACATGATGTTAGTTGTCAATTCTCCGCACAACAGCTATACAAAAATGGTTCCGTTGTTTCCGCTCATTTATTCTGACCGTTGCATCTATAGCGGATACACCTACATCCCTTGGCGTATCACAGACGGTTCTTTGAATTTCATGAGTATGCGTAGTCTGTTATGGGGTTCTCAGTTAGGATGGGTAGAGCCCAGTCTGTTGATGCGCCCAGATGCGAAAAGGGAAGCTAAATTTCTGAAAAATCTGACAGATTTCCGCCGTCAACAACATGATTTATTCTTGGGAGGCCGTTTTATACAGGAAATAATTCCAACTGGTGATAACCCAACGCAAGAGATACCCAACTATGAAATAACTCCGGTAGTATTAGCGGCAGAATGGGCTAGTGTATCAGGCGAACACGTATACCTTATAGTAAACATGAGTGAACAAGAACACAAGGTTACACTGCCTAATAAAAAACAAATAACCGTCAAAGCACTTGATGCGATCAGAATCAGCAAATAAACAGTCTTTGTAATCAAACAATAAATAGTACAGTAAAATGAAACAGATTATATTTATAGCAATATTATTAACATGTGCCTTCGGAGCCTGCTCAAGTGACAATGACGGCGACGAACAGTCTGCAAGCGTACAAGCACCTTCAGACATAACCATAGAAAGAATGGGAAAAACCAAAGTATTACTACGTTGGAAAGACAATAGTAATAATGAAACCGGATTCAGCATCTTATTAAGAAAAGCAGATACCAGTGAAAATATAGAAATAGCCAAGGTATCCGCAAATGTCACAGAATATACAATCGAAAATGGTCTGGAAGAAGGAAACATATACTATTTCGGAGTAAGAGCATTCTCGGCTACGAATACTTCACGTGCCATTTACGAGCTCTATCGGTTGGTAGCCCTCGGTGACGAGCCAAGCATCGCAATCATAGGAAGTATCAAAGCAAACTCAACTTGTATCAGTTCCTCTTATCAAGTGACAAACATAGCTGGACAAACCAACGTAAAATATGGTTTATGCTGGAGTACCGAAAACACACCCACTATCAATGATCAAAAGCAAAACGGACCGGAAGTTGCTGAAGACGGAAAAGTATTTCAAGTGATTCCGAATACCTTACTCGACTATGGCAAATCCTATAAAGTACGTGCCTTCCTGACAACCTCTACCGGTACTTATTACAGTGCAGAGTCGACTGTTTCCTTGAAAACAGAGCCACAAGCGATCCAATTGACATGGAATAAACTGACTAAGTCTACATTGCCGGCAGAAATCGAACTGTACGAAACCACCAGTAATTTAAATGGTAGTAATTTCCATGCATGGTACGCCATTGGTGATCTCTCTACCGGTAAGGTAGAAGTACGTGTCCACATACCATCTTCTCCCGCAACCATCGACACGCAATCTGCATCATTCAATGGAGACTGTTATTTATTGGTCAATGGAGGATACTTCTATAATGGAAACCATACAGGAATAGCTGTTATCAATTCCATTAAATCGGGCTCTGTTTCAGCCGTTCGGGGGTCACTAAAAACTGGCGATACAGAATACAACAGTATGTATAATGTGACAAGAGGAACATTCGGCGTAGATGCTTCAGGCAAACCGAATGTTGTTTGGACAGGAACGGATGCCTCCAGTAATGTTTTCTATTTCGACCGTCCTTTGCCATCTGTCAAAGGAGAAAATAAATATGGAATTGTCACTAATGAAAATCCGACTGCCGCAATTAGCTGGAGTCCTAAATATGCTTTAAGTGCAGGTCCTGTATTACTGAAAGACAAAAAAATCCCATTCGATTTTACAGAGACATCAAAGGGCACAGATTACTATCTCAGTAACTATGAAATCATTCCGTATGACATTTTCGGAGCGAATGTAACCCCGGACCGTACAGCAATCGGTTATCGTGAAGATGGAAAAGTGGTCATATTCATATGTGACGGACGTATTACCGCCAGTGGTGGAGCTACTTTAACAGAACTGGCACAAATAATGAAAGGCTTAGGCTGTGTAGGAGCTATTAATCTTGACGGCGGAGGTTCTACCGGAATGGTTGTAGGAGACGAACACTTGAATGACATGACCGGAGGAAACCGGGCAGTCGTTTCTACAATTGGATTCTTCAAGAAAAATTAGCCCAATCCGGATATTCATAAAAGCTATAGCAATATACATAGTAAGTTTCTTTTTATGTATATTGCATTGCTTTTATAAACAACCATTTATTATGAAAAGACATATCATCATTTTGCTCATTACATTCTTGTGTTTACCGGAATATCTGGAAGCTCAATTAAAATATTATGATGCTGCCGAGTTTCCATTGTATGGTAAAGCCACAAAGAATACAGAAAATCGGGATAAGCATCCACGTACTCCGATTATATTCATTGAGGATCCCGTATTCGCTCATGCTCTGTTCGACAAGAAAATAGCTATCGAAATAAACAAAAAGAATAAAGCCGTCAACAGTGTCTTCAAATCTCTGAAGAAGTATTAAAATAACACCTATAAAATAAAAGCAAATATGAAACGTATTCTATTTATTCTCTTTCTCTGTTGTATAGGTAGTGGTCTTGCTGCTTGCCAAGACGAAGACCACACGGTCCCTACCCTCCCATCCGAGAATGATCCGGAAATAAACGATCCAGTCGTAGAATTCTATGATTGGGAAAAGAACCGCACCGAGTTACTGACATCTACAGATATGGTGTTACTTTATGGCGGAGGACATCATCGCACTCCCTATACATGGGATAAAGAACGTGTAAGTTCTTATATCAGATATGTAGATACCGACAATCAATCCCACTGGCTATTCGACAGCTTCCTCTTTTTAGAAATTATGGACACAGGTACAGGAGGCGCTAATAAAATGTTCGCCAAAGGGTACAATCTGGAATCAGCCAATCAAGCAGACTGGACGAAACTTATAGACTATTACTTCCAATCTGAAACAGGAATCGGAGCATTAGATGCATCAGTCAAAGAGGCCTCTGCCATTTTGGGAACCCCACGGCAGAAACGTCAGATTGTGATCAGTATACCAGAGCCCATTGTCTACCAACACCCGGAACAAGCATCCTCATCAACCAAGTATTGGGGGAAAATTGATAACCAGACGCTTGACTTTTCCAACTCTGCCGACCGAATTAAAGCCTGCAAATGGTATATCGATCAGGTACGTGCCAAGTTCAATGAAAAGAACTATCAACATGTAGAATTAGCGGGATTTTATTGGCTTGCCGAGAAAGCGACCGACACCCGTGACATTTTAAATGCGGTTGCCATCTACCTGAATAAACTAAAATATAGTTTCAACTGGATCCCCTATTATGGAGCAGATGGATATAATCAGTGGAAATCACTAGGATTTAATTATGCTTATTTCCAGCCTAATTATTTCTTCAACGAATCCGTCCCCGATTCTCGTCTGGAAGATGCCTGCCAGAAAGCACTCACGTATGATATGCACATGGAACTGGAATTTGATGACAATGCTCTGAATAGCAGAGGAAAGGCTTATCGTTTGAAGAACTATATGAGTGCATTCAAGAAACATGGCATATGGGAGAAAAAACGCCTTGCCTATTATCAGGGAAGTGCATCCCTACTTACACTAAAAAAATCAGGGAACGCAGCCGATACCCAACTCTATCATGAGTTCTGTAATTTTGTCATCAGCCGCCCCATCCGGAGTTCACATTAGTATAAACAGTTTAATCATCGCCATTCTATGAATCATAAATACCTATACTTACTCCTGCTATTTTTGATAGTCAGTTGCCAACGCAATGTAGAAACAGGCCCTCCTGTATTAAAAGAAATGTGCCAAAGATTATTTCCCCGGCATGCCCAGTCGTTTCTATTCGAGTTACTGACAGATTCTATTGATACAGACCGTTTTATACTGGAATCGAGTCAAGGAAAAATACGGATAAAAGGAAACAATCGTAACTCATTGGCTGCCGGTTTGAATCATTATCTGAAAAACTACTGTCATACCCATGTTTCCTGGTATGCCTCAGAGACAGTGGAAATGCCTGATGTACTACCGGAGATACCTCAGCCAGTATATATCCGTTCCAAATGTGACAATCGTTTTTTTCTCAACTATTGTACATTCGGTTATACTATGCCCTATTGGAAATGGCAGGACTGGGAACGACTGATAGACTGGATGGCATTAAACGGAGTCACCATGCCTCTTGCTATTACCGGACAAGAATCCATTTGGTACAAAGTATGGACAGACATGGGTTTGAGCGACGAACAGGTTCGCTCATACTTTACAGGGCCAGCCCATCTTCCCTGGCATCGGATGTCCAATGTCGATTACTGGCAAAGTCCACTACCTCAATCCTGGCTAAAGGATCAGGAGGAATTACAAAAACGTATTCTCGAAAGAGAACGTGAGTTTGATATGACTCCTGTATTACCAGCATTTGCCGGTCATGTACCAGCCGAATTAAAAACAATTTATCCGAATGCAAAAATCTATCAGATGAGTCAGTGGGGCGGCTTCGATGAAAAATACCGCAGTCATTTTATCGATCCGATGGACTCATTATACTCAATCATTCAGCGCCGTTTTCTGGAGGAACAAACCAAAGTATATGGTACTGACCATATTTATGGAATCGATCCTTTCAATGAAGTCGACTCTCCTGACTGGAGCGAGGATTTTTTAGCCAATGTCTCAAGCAAGATTTACGAGTCGATTCATCAGGTAGACTCAGCAGCCCAATGGTTACAAATGACCTGGATGTTCTTCTATGACAAAAAGAAATGGACTCAACCCCGTATCCGTTCCTTTCTAAAAGCAGTACCGGATAACAAACTGATATTACTCGATTACTATTGCGATCATACAGAAATCTGGCGAAATACTGAAAAATATTACGGGAATCCCTATATTTGGTGTTATCTGGGTAATTTTGGCGGCAATACGATGATAGCAGGCAATCTGAATGATATTGATTTCAAGATTAAACGACTCTTCAAGGAGGGAGGAGACAATGTCTATGGCTTGGGAGCAACTCTTGAAGGCTTTGATGTAAACCCTCTTATGTACGAATTTGTTTTTGACCAGGCATGGGATTATCCTGTCACTACCGACCAATGGATAACCAACTGGTCCATGTGCAGAGGAGGAAATCAGGATGCCAATATCATCAAAGCGTGGAGAGCCTTGCATCAGAAAATTTATACCGAACATGCCACATGCGGCCAATCAGTATTAATGAACGCACGCCCCAGACTAACGGGAACTAAAAGTTGGAATACAAACCCCGGCATACATTACGCAAATAACGAATTATGGCAAATATGGAAAGAGCTACTAAAAGCCCGGAACATCAACAATAGTGATTTTCGCTTTGACGTAATCAATATCGGAAGACAAGTATTAGGAAACTTGTTCTCCGAATATAGAGATCAGTTTACCGCTTGCTATAACCGGAAAGATACAACAGGTATGAGAGAATGGAGTACCCGTATGGACAACCTCTTGCTTGACGTAGACCGCCTCCTTTCCTGTGACGCGACTCTATCCATCGGGAAATGGTTACAAGACGCCAGAAACTGTGGTGCAACCGTGTCGGAAAAGGATTACTATGAAGAAAATGCACGCTGTATCCTGACCGTATGGGGGCAACAGGACACCCAACTGAATGACTATGCCAATCGAGGCTGGGGCGGACTTACCCGAAGCTTCTACCGGGAACGTTGGAAACGTTTCACAGACGGAGTCATCGCTGCCGTTTCGGAAGATAAACCTTTTGACGAAGACAAATTCCACCAGGACATTACGCAATTTGAATACAACTGGACATTACAGAAAGACTCTTTCCCTATTGTTTCAGAGGAAGACCCGATTCAAATAGCAGACAGTCTTATCTTAAAATACGATACGTACTTTACCAAAGCACAATAATGAAGGCGGACATTCGACAAACAGGCGCTTCAAAAGATACGTTTTTTGAATGTAGCTTTTCGTTTTTCACAGAGAAGAAAGAAATCGAATGTCCTACCTTTGTTTTATCAATTATATAAATACATACTATAAAAGACCAATTTATGGGAAACAATCAACCTTCGGCAAGAAAAAAAACTTATTATATATCTCTGGCTATTCTAGCCGGTATGTTCTTTATATTCGGATTCGTATCATGGGTCAATTCCATACTGATTCCATACTTCCGTATTTCTTGCGAGCTTACCCATTTTGAATCCTATTTTGTAGCCTTTGCTTTCTATATAGCATACTTTGTCATGGCCATTCCTTCGGGCATTCTATTGAAGAAAGTAGGATTTAAAAAAGGAATCATGTATGGCTTTATGCTGACTGCTTTGGGAGCCTTTATCTTTGTCCCGGCAGCTCTGGCACGGCAATTTGAAATATTCCTCATCGGCTTGTTTTCTATTGGCACCGGCCTGGCTATTTTGCAGACAGCCGCCAATCCTTATGTCACCATTATCGGCCCGATAGATAGTGCAGCACGACGTATCAGCATCATGGGAATCTGCAATAAAGTGGCAGGAATTATCTCCCCGCTCATATTCGCTGCCCTTATTCTGAAAGCAAACGACAGTGAACTCTTTGCATTAATTGAATCCGGTGCACTGGACGAAGCAACAAAGAACGCCATGCTCAATGAATTGATACAACGTGTCATTATCCCATACATTATTCTGGGCATCATCTTACTGCTGACAGGTATCGGTATCCGCTACTCCGTATTACCGGAAATAAATACTGACGAGCAGAATGCCACTGATGAACAGGACAATAAACATACTGACAAAAAAAGCATTCTCGACTTTCCATACCTCATATTAGGTGCATTGGCCATTTTCTTTCATGTAGGTACACAGGTTATAGCCATTGACACTATAATCAATTACGCCAACTCTATGGGGATGGATTTACTGGAAGCAAAAGTATTCCCTTCTTACACACTGGGATGCACAATGATAGGATATATACTTGGTATCATCCTTATCCCTAAATACATTTCCCAGAAAAATGCACTGATAGGGTGTACATTACTAGGTTTGGCTCTCTCATTCGGAGTGGTATGGGCAGACTTCGATATGACATTATTCGGTCATCAAGCCAATGCTTCCATCTTCTTTCTGAATGCTTTAGGTTTTCCCAACGCTCTGATCTATGCAGGAATATGGCCTCTTTCCATTCATGGGTTAGGCAAATTCACCAAAACCGGTTCCTCTCTGCTGATTATGGGATTATGCGGCAATGCCATCTTACCTTTGGTATATGGTCACTTTGCCGACCAGTACAGTTTGCGTATCGGTTACTGGGTACTTATTCCTTGCTTTATCTATCTGGTATTCTTTGCCATCAAAGGGCATAAAATCAACTCCTGGAGATAAAACTGAACGTAAGACATTAAAAATTAAAAAAATGGAAAGACTGATTATTATCAATGGGGAACTAATACTCCCTACCGGCATCGAAACCAATAAAATAATGGTTTGCCGGAATGGTAAGATAGAACAGATTGTATCATCCGAAGCATATATTCCTCAAGCTGACGACCGGATCATAGATGCCAACCAACAATATGTCTCCCCAGGATTTATCGATATACATGTTCACGGTGGCGGAGGTCATGACTTTATGGATGGAACCGTAGAGGCCTTTCTGGGAGTAGCCGAAACTCATGCCAGATATGGAACAACAGCCATGGTACCTACAACACTGACCAGCACAAACGAAGAGCTAATGACGACCTTTGCCGTTTATCAAAAAGCCAAAAGTCTTAATAAAAAAGGTGCCCAATTTATCGGGCTGCATCTGGAAGGGCCCTACTTCTCGCCTAAGCAGTGTGGAGCCCAAGACCCCAATCATTTGAAAACGCCTCATCCGGACGAATATAACACAATACTGGAAGCTTCACAAGATATTGTACGGTGGAGTATTGCTCCGGAACTGGCAGGAGCAGTTGAACTGGGGGAAAAGCTCAATAGCTGTCACATCCTCCCATCCATCGCACATACCGATGCCATTTATGAAGAAGTGGTAAAAGCATACGAAGCAGGGTATACTCATATCACTCATTTATATTCAGCGATGTCAACCATCACCCGTAGAAATGCCTATCGCTATGCAGGTGTGGTAGAGGCAGCTTATCTGATTGATGGTATGACAGTAGAAATCATTGCGGACGGCATTCATCTGCCCAAACCTTTACTACAATTCGTATATAAGTTCAAGGGGGCCGATAAAACAGCACTTTGCACAGATGCCATGCGAGGTGCGGGAATGCCGGACGGTGAATCCATATTGGGCAGCCTGACCAACGGTCAGAAAGTTATTATTGAAGACGGAGTAGCCAAGCTTCCCGACCGTTCGGCATTCGCCGGAAGCGTAGCTACCGCCGATCGTTTGGTAAGAACCATGATAAGTATAGCCGGCATACCCCTAATCGATGCTATCCGAATGATAACCCTTACCCCCGCCCGCATTCTGCATGTGGATTCCCAAAAGGGTTCTTTGGAGGAAGGTAAAGATGCCGACATCGTCATCTTCGACAATCAAATTAACGTAACAACAACTATATCAAAAGGCCATGTTATCTACAATCAATGAAACATACCTGTTTCAACAAGATCTATTAACAGTCAAAATGTTCCCTTCTATCCAACAGATGGGGAAATGTGCTGCGACAGAAGTTACTAACAAAATATGCGAACTTCTCAAAGAGAAAGCTGAAATCAATATGATTTTTGCCGCAGCTCCTTCACAAAATGAATTCTTAAGTCATCTTATTCACAGTAAACAGATTGACTGGAGCAGAATCAACGCTTTCCACATGGATGAATACATCGGCATTCATCCGGAAGCCCCACAAAGTTTCGGAAATTTTCTCCGTCAGCGCATCTTCGACAAAGTCCCGTTCAAGACTGTAAACTATCTGAACGGACAAGCAGAAAACCTTGAAGAAGAATGCAAACGTTATTCCGAATTGCTGCTTCGTCATCCTGTCGATATTGTCTGTCTGGGAATTGGAGAAAACGGTCATATTGCATTCAATGATCCGGATGTAGCCAATTTCAACGACTCCCATTTAGTTAAAGTAGTAGAACTCGACCCGATATGTCGCCAGCAACAAGTGAATGAAAAATGCTTTGAAGCATTCGACCTTGTTCCTGCTAAAGCACTGACTCTTACCATTCCAGCCTTATTAAAAGCGGACTGGATGTTCTGCATTGTGCCTTTTAAAAATAAAGCCAATGCAGTATACAACACTCTTTATGGAGAAATTTCCGAAAAATGTCCGGCCAGTATATTACGCAAAAAAGAAAATTCTTGTTTATATTTGGATCCTGAAAGTGCAGAACGAATAAACTTATAAATACATATGAAAAATATCTTATTTATCCTCCTTGCTTTCTTGTCTGTCAGCTTCAGACTATATGCGCAGGATGTAATTAAAATAGGAATTATCGGGCTCGATACTTCCCATTCTACAGCTTTCACCGAGCTACTGAACGGAGACTCTGACGATAAGTTTGTCAAAGAGTTCGAAGTCGTAGCAGCTTACCCTTATGGTTCAAAGACTATCCAGTCCAGTTACGAACGAATTCCCGGATATATAGAAGAGGTCAAGAAACACGGTGTGGAGATTACATCTTCCATAGCGGAATTGCTTGACAAGGTAGATTGCGTCATGCTTGAAACAAACGACGGTAGAATCCACCTCGAACAAGCAATGGAAGTATTCAAATCCGGAAAAATATGCTATATCGACAAGCCTATTGGAGCGACATTGGGACAAGCTATTGCCATTTACGAAATGGCGGAGAAATACAATGTGCCTATCTTTTCTTCTTCTGCACTCAGATATTCTCCACAGAATCAAAAGCTGAGAAACGGAGAGTTCGGCAAAATTCTGGGAGCTGACTGTTATTCTCCTCACAAGGTAGAACCGACTCACCCCGACTTCGGTTTTTATGGCATTCACGGAGTAGAAACGCTTTATACTCTTATGGGAACCGGTTGCGAGTCAGTCAACCGTATGTCTTCCCAAGATGCTGATGTAGTGGTAGGCCGTTGGAAAGACGGGCGGATAGGTACTTTCAGGGGAATCAAAGAAGGTCCGGCCATTTATGGCGGTACAGCTTATACCCCCAAAGGTGCAATAGCAGCAGGAGGATATGAAGGTTACAAAGTTTTGCTCGATCAAATACTCACTTTTTTCAAGACCGGAGTAGCTCCGATTTCGAAAGAAGAAACAATTGAGATATTCACTTTTATGAAAGCTTCCAATATGAGCAAAGAGCAGAACGGCAAAATCGTTACCATGGAGGAGGCATACCGAAAAGGGCTGAAAGATGCACAGAAGCTAATTAAAACCTACAAATAAAAATAGCACATGAGGTACACATACAGACACATCGGGATCCTGACCATCTCATTAATAGTTGCTTCCTGCTCCTTTTCCAAAAAGCAGGCAAACAACAATCATGACAAAGATATGAATCCGAACGTAAAAATAGTGGTCCTCGACCCAGGACATTTTCATGCCAGTCTGTTGCAAAAGAACCCGCTGGCCTCAGTGAACGACACAATTCGGGTATATGCTCCCGAAGGAGCGGAAGTCAAACAATATCTGAACGACATAAATAGCTATAATCAACGGGCGGAGAATCCCACATCCTGGAAAGAAGAAATATATATTGGGGGCGATTATCTTTCCAGGATGCTTTCCGACCGTCAAGGGGACGTAGTTGTGCTTGCCGGAAACAACCAGAAAAAAACAAACTATATTCTGGAAGCTATCAAAGCAGGATACAATGTGCTTTCCGACAAGCCTTTGGCCATTAACAAGAAGGATTTCGACTTACTGATTCAAGCATATCAATTGGCAAAGGAAAGGAAATTACTCCTTTACGACTTGATGACTGAACGATATGACATCCTGAATATCATCGAAAAATCATTACTGAACAATCCGGATCTTTTTGGTGAATTGCAAAAAGGGTCTTTGAATGATCCGTCAGTTTCTATGGAAAGTGTTCATCATTTCTTTAAGAATGTATCAGGCAAGCCACTGATTCGTCCGGTATGGTATTATGACACAGAGCAACAAGGAGAAGGTATTGCAGATGTAACCACTCATCTTATCGATCTGGTCAACTGGCAATGTTTCCCCAACGAAACCATCCGTTATCAGTCGGATGTAGAAGTATTGAAAGCCAGACATTGGCCTACCCGCATTACATTACCTGAATTTTCGCAATCGACGCAGGCTGACACCTTCCCCGCCTTCTTGAACAAATATATCAATAATAATGTGCTGGAAGTTTTAGCGAATGGTAGCCTAAATTACACAGTAAAGGGGATTCATATAGGTATGAAGGTTATCTGGAATTACACTCCTCCAAGTGATGGTGGCGACACTTTTACCTCCCTTAAGAAAGGAAGTAAGGCTACATTGAAAACAATTCAGGACAAAGAAAGTGGTTTTGTGAAACAGCTCTACATCCAAAAAGCCGCAGAGTCTGATCACTCTGAATTTGAGAGCCAGTTGCAAAAGGCCATCAAACAACTGCAAGCGACCTATCCATTCCTATCCGTCAAAAAAAAGAATGAAGGACTTTATCTGATTGATATTCCACAGGCGGACAGACTGGGACATGAAGCTCACTTCAGTAAAGTAGCAGAAGCATTCCTTGGCTATTTGCATGATAAAAATATGCCGGAATGGGAAAACGAGAATACAATATCTAAATATTATATCACCACTACAGCTGTAGAGCTGGCAAAGAAAGAGAAATAAGAAAGGCCGCAGACACGTGTTAAGAAGTGAAATAAAATATTATGCAGATGAATCCATGTTTCATGGATTCATTCCTCATGTTATGGGGACACGTCTTGATATCCTGATGATTCACTCCAACCTTCCCCTACTAAACATGCTTTGGGCACATATTACCGACGAGTTAGAAAGGTTGGATAAGATGTTGAATCGATTTGATGCCACAAGTGAAGTATCAAAGCTAAACAGCCATACACAACAAGATTCAGTTTCTGTCAGTGCGGAATTGGAAGATATCCTACGGTCATGCCAATATTATTATGAAAAGACTCTTCATCTTTTCGACATCACATTAAACGATTTCTCACAAATACAAATTCACGGCAATCACCATATCTCTTTTAGCAACTTTTCCGTAACACTTGATTTTGGAGGTTTCGCGAAGGGATACGCCTTAAAAAAGATTCAAGAAATCCTCTTGCGGGGAAATATAGAGAATGCTTTCGTCGATTTTGGCAACAGTTCGATTATGGGAATAGGACACCATCCTTATGGAGACTGCTGGAAAGTCAGTTTGCAGAATCCTTACACTCAACAAACTCTTGACGAATTCTGCCTTACTGACAATACGTTGTCCACTTCCGGGAATACGGAACAGTACACCGGACATATTATAAATCCGCTTACAGGAATCTACAACGAACAAAAAAAAGTTACGAGTATCTTATCAGACAATCCGCTGGATGCAGAAATACTCAGTACAGTCTGGATGATTGCCGACGACCAACAACGGGAACAGATCAACGAGAACTTCAAACATATAAAAGGAACTATATATACTCTATAAAATATGAGAAACAAAATAGAAAAAGGAGTCGATTTGAATCTCAGACAATTCATCAAAAGTCTGGGATATATCGCAGGAGGAACTGCACTGCTGGCAAGCACACCCTGGCTGTCTTCCTGCACACCCGAAAAGCTTAAAGAAATCCGCAACGAGAAAGCCCGGATCGCTTTAATCGGTACTGGTTCCAGGGGACAGTATCATATCCACAATCTAAAAGAGATTCCCCATGCCCGGATTGTTGCCGTTTGTGACAATTATGCTCCTAACCTCCAACAAGCAGTAGAGTTATGTCCGGGTGCCAAAGCATACACTGACTACCGGAAGCTTTTGGAATCGGCAGATATTGACGGCGTAATTATCTCTACTCCGTTGAACTGGCATGCTCCCATTGTACTGGATGCCCTGGCAGCCGGCAAACACGTATTCTGTGAAAAAGCCATGGCACGGACTTTAGACGAATGCAAAGCTATATATGATGCCTATCAAACGACCAACCAGGTTCTCTACTTCTGTATGCAGCGCATGTATGACGAGAAGTATATCAAAGGAATGCAAATGATTCATTCCGGACTCATCGGAGATGTGGTAGGAATGCGCTGCCATTGGTTCAGAAATGCAGACTGGCGCCGTCCCGTCCCCTCACCGGAACTGGAACATAAAATCAACTGGCGATTGTACAAAGAAAGCTCAGGCGGATTAATGACCGAACTGGCCTGTCACCAACTGGAAGTATGCAACTGGGCAGCTAAAAGAATGCCGGTAAGCATCATCGGTATGGGTGACATTGTCTACTGGAAAGACGGTCGCGAAGTATACGATAGCGTAAATGTGACTTACCGATACTCCGACGGAACCAAGATTGCCTACGAATCGTTGATTTCCAATAAATTCAACGGTATGGAAGACCAGATCCTCGGGCACAAAGGTACTATGGAAATGGCAAAAGGTATCTATTATCTGGAAGAGGACCATTCAACATCGGGCATCCGGCAACTTATCGGACAGGTTAAGGATAAAGTATTCGCTGCTATCCCGACAGCCGGACCCAGTTGGAGACCGGAAACAAAAATGGAATACACGCCACATTTTGTTATTGAAGGAGACATTAACGTCAACAACGGGCTGAGCATGATCGGAGCCGACAAAGATGGTTCCGATATCATTCTCTCTTCTTTCTGCCAATCATGTATCACTGGAGAAAAAGCACAAAATGTGGTAGAAGAAGCCTATTGCTCCACCGTACTTTGCCTGCTTGGCAATCAAGCAATGGAGGAAGAGCGACATATCCTTTTCCCCGACGAATATAAAATACCATATATGAAATTTTAAATTATGAAAGATATCATCATCACCTCCCAAAAAATTAAAAGGGAAAGAAACATTTATCTGATATGCTTTCTTCTCTCTTTTGCAATCAATATTATTGCAATCCTTGTCTATACACGTCCGTGGATTGAAATATTCACTCAACTGGGGTATGTGCTCGTTATCAGTTTTTTCATCTATTTCATACTATGGATTCCGCGTATACTCATTATCGGGTTACGTCATCTCCTTCGAAAAAAGAAGTAACAGCTTTACGTTTTTTGAAGATTGATTGACGGAAAAGAAGTCTGATATCAGTTAATAACGGCTTAACTTTGAGGAAAAATAAACACTATGACAACAAGAAGAGATTTTATCAAAAAAACAGTTGCAGGCACGGCCGCCCTTTCCTTGGGAAGCATTATTCCCGGCTTCGGTTCAAATAGTTATCAGGAAATCCTGGGTGCGAACGAAAAAATACGAATCGGAGTCATTGGTGTAAACTCCAGAGGTAATGCCTTGGCACAAGGATTTGCCAAGATGAAAGGTTGTGAAGTTACTTACCTTTGTGATGTTGATTCAAGAGCACTTGAAAGATGTCAGGCAGATATTCATAAAATAAGCGGACGCACTCCCAAAGGAGAAAAAGATATCCGCAAAATGCTGGAATCGGACGATTTTGAGGCGGTAGTCATTGCCACGCCTGACCACTGGCATGCCAAAGCAGCCATTATGGCTATGCAAGCAGGAAAGCATGTTTATCTGGAAAAACCGACCAGCCACAATCCGGCAGAGAATGAAATGTTAGTCAGGGCGACGCTTAAATATAACCGGATTGTCCAAGTCGGCAACCAGCGCCGTTCGTGGCCGAACGTTATCAAAGCAATAGAAGAGATTAAGTCTGGAACAATCGGGAAAGTAAGATATGCCAAGTCCTGGTATGTCAACAACCGTCCTTCCATAGGCACAGGAAAAGTGGTTCCTGTACCCGACTATCTGGACTGGGATTTATGGCAAGGCCCTGCACCACGGGTGCCCAATTTTAAAGACAATTATGTCCATTATAACTGGCACTGGTTCTGGAACTGGGGTACCGGTGAAGCATTGAATAACGGAACTCATTTCGTTGATATCCTCCGTTGGGGGCTGGGCGTTGATTATCCGACAAAGGTAGATTCTGTCGGAGGACGTTATCGCTTTCAAGACGACTGGCAAACTCCGGATACACAACTCATCACTTTCCAGTTCGGCGACGAAGCATCCTGCTCTTGGGAAGGGCGTAGTTGCAACAGCACACCGGTAGACGGATACGGAGTAGGTACCGCTTTCTACGGAGAAACAGGCACCCTTTTCATCAGTGGAGGCAATGAGTACAAAATAACAGACTTACAAGGGAAAGTAATCAAAGATGTAAAAAGTAACTTGAAGTTTGAAACTGGTAATTTGCTAAATCCATCGGAAAAGCTGGATGCTTATCACTTCGAAAACTGGTTTGACGCCATCCGCAAAGGCGGTAAGCTGAATTCCGGCATTGTAGATGCCTGCATCAGTACTCAGTTAGTACAGTTAGGCAATATCGCGCAGCGTGTAGGTCATTCTTTAGATATTGATCCGGGAAGCGGACGTATTCTGAACGATCTGGAAGCTAACAAGCTTTGGGGCAGAGAATACGAAAAAGGTTGGGAAATACGGGTATAACCCCGCCCTTCTCTTCCTCGTTTTTTCATTAGGTTATAGTTTTGTTGGAGGGTATGTCAAAAGTAACTAAACTCCCCTCCTTCGGGAAGGAAGGGTGGCTGAAAGCCGGGGTGGTAGGTGTACTGTACAATTGAATATCAATAGTTTATGTATTCACCTACCACCTCCCCCTACGGGGACTCCTCCTTCCTGAAGGAGGAGAATTTTGTTACTATTGACTCTGACACACGCTCCTTCTTTGTATCATAAAGCGAACAGAGTTTATGTTATCATATTTCACCATATAAGCGCATCCGTGGCAGAGATACTGCAACACCCCGACCAAGCTCCCATGAAAAACTTCAACCTTTTATTTATAAACCAGACAAACGTTTCTAATAAATTCCTGCATCGTTTATTATAAACGTCCCCCCAGTTTATTATAAACTCAAATTCCCCTTTTCAAAGATTAATCTTTAATTTTATGCAACAAAAAAGGCTGCAAACCCGCTAAGAGTTCGCAGCCCATCAATGATAAATGAGTCTCACAGAGTCTGTTTTCTCAGACTTCCGTTCTTTATATTGTCAGTATATCATACCAAATTAAAGGCATATACTTCCTATCAGATGCAGCAAAAAACAATTCTTTTTTCATTGGTTCAGGTTTTAATTAAAGCTGGATAGCCGACTACAAATATACAACATAAAAAGGGCTTTGTCAAGTCTTCGGGAAGTTTACACAAGAAAACAAAGGATTACTGAAGCTGTCAGCATCATAAAAAACGTGAGTTCTTTTCGTCCTCATATTGAATTTATTTCGTATTTTTGCGTGCACATCCTCCTTTTTTTGATGGATAGAAGAAAATTTGTTGTTAAAGCAAAGCGAAGATTGATATATGAGTGACGAAATCAACGAGATAACGGAAGGACATTCAGACTACAAACCGGCGGACGCGCGGGACGAAAACGTAAAGCATCAGTTAACAGGCATGTACCAGAATTGGTTTCTGGACTATGCTTCTTATGTGATTCTGGAACGTGCCGTTCCCCACATCAATGACGGTTTGAAGCCTGTACAACGACGTATTCTACATTCCATGAAACGTCTGGACGACGGGCGGTATAACAAAGTGGCAAATATTGTGGGACACACCATGCAGTTCCATCCGCACGGTGATGCTTCTATCGGCGATGCACTGGTACAGTTGGGGCAGAAAGACCTGCTGATAGACTGTCAGGGTAACTGGGGTAATATACTCACCGGTGACGGTGCGGCAGCTCCCCGTTACATCGAGGCACGCCTTTCCAAGTTTGCGCTGGACATCGTATTCAATCCCAAGACGACCGAATGGAAGCTGTCTTACGACGGCAGAAACAAGGAACCGGTCACCCTCCCCGTGAAGTTCCCGCTATTGCTGGCACAGGGAGTGGAAGGTATCGCCGTCGGACTTTCATCCAAGATATTACCTCACAACTTCAATGAACTTTGCGACGCCTCCATCAGCTATCTGCGTGGAGAATCGTTCCAGCTATATCCCGACTTTCAGACAGGCGGTTCCATCGACGTAGCCAAATACAATGACGGAGAACGCGGCGGAGCGGTAAAAGTACGCGCCAAGATCAACAAGCTGGACAACAAGACACTCGCCATCACGGAGATTCCGTATGGCAAGACCACCTCTACCGTCATCGACTCCATCCTGAAAGCTGTTGACAAAGGAAAAATCAAGATACGCAAAGTAGACGATAATACAGCCGCCAACGTAGAGATACTGGTACACCTGGCACCCGGAACTTCATCGGACAAAACGATCGACGCACTGTACGCCTTTACCGACTGCGAGGTAAGCATCTCACCCAACTGCTGTGTGATTGATGACAGCAAGCCTCACTTCCTCACCGTTAGCAAGGTACTGAAAAAGTCGGCAGACAACACACTGGGACTGCTGAAACAGGAACTGGAAATCAAGAAAGGGGAAATACTGGAATCACTCCATTTCGCTTCCCTCGAAAAAATATTTATCGAAGAACGAATCTATAAGGACAAAGAGTTCGAGCAATCCAAAGACATGGACGCCGCCTGCGCACATATCGACGACCGCCTGACTCCTTTCTACCCGAGCTTTATCCGTGAAGTGACCAAAGAGGATATTCTCAAACTGATGGAAATCAAGATGGGGCGCATCCTGAAGTTCAACACCGACAAAGCCGATGAACTGATCGCCCGTATGAAAGAAGAGATCGCCGAAATCGACGATCACCTCGCTCACATCGTGGACTATACCGTAAACTGGTATCAGATGCTGAAAAGCAAATACGGAAAGAACTTCCCGCGCCGCACTGAACTGCGCAACTTCGACACCATCGAAGCCGCCAAAGTGGTAGAGGCCAACGAGAAACTCTACATCAACCGCGATGAAGGATTTATCGGAACAGCACTGAAGAAGGACGAATTTGTCGCCAACTGTTCGGATATCGATGACGTGATCGTCTTCTTCCGGGATGGTAAATATATCGTCACTCCGGTAGCCGACAAGAAGTTTGTGGGCAAAAACATACTTTACGTCAATGTATTCAAGAAGAATGACAAACGCACCATCTACAATATCACTTACCGGGACGGCAAAGAAGGAACGACGTATATCAAACGTTTTGCCGTGACAGGTGTGGTCCGCGACCGTGAATACGATGTCACGCAAGGAACGCCGGACTCACGCATCACTTATTTCAGCGCCAACCCGAACGGAGAAGCCGAAATCATCAAAGTGACATTAAAGCCGAACCCGCGTGTAAGACGCATCATCTTCGAACGTGATTTCAGTGAAATCAGCATCAAGGGACGTCAGGCACAGGGAGTGATCCTCACCCGACTGCCGGTGCATAAGATTACCCTGAAACAGAAAGGAGGCTCTACCCTCGGAGGACGAAAAGTCTGGTTCGACCGCGATATCCTGCGCCTCAACTACGACGGACGGGGTGAATATCTGGGAGAATTCCAAAGCGACGACACCATTCTGGTAGTGCTCAACAATGGCGAGTTCTACACCACTAATTTCGATTTGAGCAACCACTACGAAGATAATGTCAGCATCGTCGAGAAGTTCGACCCGAACAAGATATGGACTGCCGCGCTTTATGACGCCGACCAACAGAACTATCCGTATCTGAAACGTTTCTGTTTTGAAGGTTCCAACCGCAAGCAGAACTATCTGGGAGATAACAAGGATACCCGTCTGATCCTGCTGACTGATGAGTACTATCCTCGTCTAGAAGTCATATTCGGCGGACACGACAGTTTCCGTGAAGCGATGGTAATTGACGCGGAAGAATTTATTGCAGTCAAAGGCTTCAAGGCAAAAGGAAAGCGTATCACTACTTATACGGTGGATACCATCAACGAACTTGAACCGACCCGTTTCCCGGAACCGACTAACGAACAACCGGAACAACCGGAAGAAGAACCGGAAAATCTGGACCCGGACAGCGATAAGAGCGAAGGGGACATCATCGATGAGATTACGGGACAGATGAAGCTGTTTTAGCTAATGTATACATGCGGTAAAAAATACCCAATGTGCCAATGAAGAAAAACTTATTATACTTAGGGCTGACAGGATACCTCCTGTTCGCCCTCTGCACAAGATTACAAGCGCAGACCGACAGTCTGCAAGCACATCGCTACGTAACACGTGCCACCATGTACGGAGTCGGATTTACCAATGTGTTCGACACCTATCTTTCGCCTCAGGAATATAAAGGAATAGATTTCCGTATTTCCCGCGAGACGATCCGGATGACAAAGTTGTTCGACGGGAATGTTTCTGTGCAGAACTTCTTTCAGGCAGACGTCGGCTATACACACAACCGCGCAGACAACAACAATACCTTCTCCGGACTCGTCAACTGGAACTATGGCCTCCATTACCAGTTCCGCCTCACCGAGAACTTCAAGTTACTGGCAGGAGGACTGTTTGACGTCAACGGAGGATTTGTCTACAATCTCCGCAATTCGAACAATCCGGCTTCTGCCCGGGCATACGTCAATCTGGACGCTTCGGGAATGGCTATCTGGCATTTGAAAATCAAGCGCTATCCGATGGTACTCCGCTATCAAGTCAACGTGCCGATGATCGGACTTATGTTCTCACCGCACTACGGACAGTCTTATTACGAAATCTTCTCACTGGGCAACTCCAGCGGAGTTATCCAATTTACCTCTCTCCACAATCAGCCGTCTCTCCGTCAGATGCTTTCTGTCGATCTGCCGATAGGATATACCAAGATGCGTTTCAGTTATCTGGCAGACTTGCAACAATCCAATGTTAACGGAATCAAGACACATACCTACTCTCATGTATTTATGGTAGGATTTGTGAAAGACCTGTATCGGGTTTCCAACAAAAAAGGAGCGAATCTGCCTCCGTCGGTGAGGGCGTACTAGGAGAAGTTGAAAATTGAAAGTGAAGAATTGAGAGTTTATGGACAAGAACTGAAAGATTAAGAATGAGAAATAGAATTATACAACTACTTTTACTGCTCTGCTGCCTCCCGATACAGACGGGGTGTATCGGAGAAGATGATTACGCTGATGATCCCGTAGGAAACTTCGAGCAACTATGGAAGATCATTGACGAACGGTATTGCTTTCTGGACTCGAAAGGTATTGACTGGGATGCGGTTCATGAGAAATACAGCAAACTGATTGTACCGGGTATGTCCAATGACGACCTTTTCGATAAACTCAGCGAGATGCTCTATATCCTGAAAGACGGTCATGTCAATCTTTCATCTGCCAAGCGTGTCTCTTATTACGACGCATGGTATCAGGGGTATCCGTGGAATTATCGGGAAGATATTCTTTACCAGTATTACCTGGGCAGTGCCAGCAAGGACTACTATACATCGGCGGGGATGAAGTACAAAATATTCGACAATAATATCGGATATATCCGCTACGAAAGTTTCAGTTCCGGGGTCGGCGATGGCAATCTGGATGAAATCCTTGTCTATCTGGCAACCTGCAACGGACTGATTATCGACGTACGCGACAACGGAGGAGGTAATCTGACTAATTCTTCCCGCATTGCCGCCCGATTTACCAATAGCAAAATTCTGACCGGATTCATACAGCATAAGACGGGAACAGGACATAGTGACTTCTCCAAACCGGAACCGATCTACCTGGAGCCTTCCAACAGCATCCGCTGGCAGAAGAAAGTCGTTATACTGACCAACCGCCGTTGCTACAGTGCAACCAATGATTTCGTCAATCTGATGCGCAGCATAGACAATGGCAAGATCATCCAGGTCGGTGACCAGACAGGTGGCGGTTCGGGACTTCCTTTCACATCGGAACTGCCGAACGGATGGAGCATCCGCTTCTCCGCCAGTCCTCATTTCGACAAAAATATGCAGCCGCTGGAAGAAGGTATTTTGCCTGATATAGCTATCGATATGACTGAGGATGACCAATCTAAACATAGGGACACACTGATTGAAAAGGCTTTTGAAATCTTAAGTGAATAACTTTATTGCCCAATTATTTGTCAAATCAGAAAATCTTCCTATCTTTGCACCGCTAAACAAAAAGCGACGCATGCGGATGTGGCGTAATTGGTAGCCGCGCCAGACTTAGGATCTGGTGCCGTGAGGCGTGTAGGTTCGAGTCCTATCATCCGCACACATTTATATAAACTAGAAAGCCTTCAAGAAATATCTTGGGGGCTTTTTAATTGATTACATATATGAAGAAACATCAACTTTGCTGCATCGGCCATATCACTTTGGATAAGGTAGTCACTCCTCAAAGCACAGTCTATATGCCTGGAGGCACAGCTTTCTATTGTTCACACGCTATCCGCCATTTCAATGACATAGATTATGCATTAGTGACAGCAGTCGGCGCTACGGAAATGAAAGTAGTAGACCAGCTGCGCGGGATAGGCATCAGCGTAACCGCATTACCCAGCCAGCACTCTGTATACTTCGAGAACATCTATGGAGAAAATCCGGATGACCGTACACAACGTGTGTTGGCCAAAGCCGATCCTTTCACCGCTTCCCAGCTTCAGGAGATAGAGGCGGAAATTTATCATCTTGGTTCGCTGTTAGCAGATGATTTTTCTTTAGAAGTGATTAAGGAGTTATCCCGGAAAGGATTGATAGCTGTCGATTCGCAAGGATACCTGCGTGAAGTACGTGATACGCACGTATACCCGGTAGACTGGACTGACAAGCGGGAAGCTCTGCAATATATTCATTTCCTTAAAGTAAATGAGCACGAAATGGAAGTGCTCACAGGACTTTCCGATCCGCATGAGGCTGCACGTAAACTGCACGAACGGGGAGTGAAAGAAGTATTAGTCACTTTAGGAAGTATGGGGTCTCTCATTTACGACGGTACGGATTTTTATCGCATTCCGGCTTATAAACCCGGACAAGTAGTAGATGCAACCGGCTGTGGAGATACTTATACTATCGGATATTTGTATCAACGGGTATCGGGTGCGAGCATCGAAGAAGCAGGTCGGTTTGCTGCCGCCATGTCTACGCTGAAGATCGAGAAATCCGGTCCTTTCTGTGGAAATAAGGAAGATGTTATTCGATGTATGGAGACTGCGGAGCAGATGTACTAAATCCAATTTTACTTTTTAGCATAATGAGTAAAGATAATTGCCCCTAAACACCCTAACTGTGCACTAACATCTTTTTCCTGTTCATTAAAAAACATCCAGCCAATACTTCGACAATGTTAAAAATAAGCATTGTCTCTCTTTCCCTAATCTTTTTTGCCTTTCATTTGTTCACTTTGTTACTTTCGCCGGAAGACGGCAGAATAAATTTCAACCTAAATAGTAACGAATGGAAAAATTTAATGCAATGGGGACTAGACTTTTACAAGATCTTCAGAAGAAAACCATCAGGTTTAAGAGCATAGTGGCGCTCACTTGCTTGTTGCTGACCTCCGTATCCGCCTTTGCACAGACAAAGACAGTGACCGGTACGGTAACAGATGCCGCCAATGAACCGCTGATCGGTGCATCGGTGCTCGTACAAGGAACTTCCACCGGAACCATCACCGATATGGACGGTAAGTATTCAATCTCTGTCACACCAGAAGACGTACTGGTATTCTCCTATGTAGGAATGACTACACAGAGTGTCAAGGTAGGAGCACAGAGTGTGATCAACGTCACCCTGAAAGAAGATTCGCAGGTACTAGCCGAGACAGTCGTTATCGGATACGGTAGCGCGAAGAAAAGAGACTTGACAGGTTCTATCACCAACGTCAAAGGAGAAGAAATTGCCAACAAGCCTGCAACGAACCCATTATCTTCCTTACAAGGAAAAGTGGCAGGTGTACAAATCGTAAACTCCGGACGTGCCGGTGCCGACCCCGAAATCCGTATCCGTGGTACAAACTCCATCAATGGCTACAAACCGTTGTACGTGGTAGACGGACTATTCAATGACAATATCAACTTCCTTAATCCGGAGGACATCGAATCTATGGAGATCCTGAAAGACCCCTCATCACTGGCTATCTTCGGTGTTCGCGGTGCGAATGGCGTCATCATCATCACCACCAAGAAAGCCAAAGAAGGACAGACACTGGTTAACATTAATACCTCTTTCGGTTTCAAGAAAGTAGTAGATAAGGTTGATTTGGTCAACGGTCCGCAATTTCAGGAGCTATACAGCGAACAGCTTGCCAATCAGAAGGACACTCCGTTCGACTTCAGCGGCTGGAACGCGAACACCAACTGGCAGGATGAGATTTTCCAGACTGCATTCATCACCAACAATAATATCAGTATTACCGGAGCTTCGCCGAAACACAGTTTCTATCTGGGCGTAGGTTACTCTCACGAACAGGGAAACATCAAGCATGAGAAGTTCAGTAAAGTGACCATCAATGCAAGTAATGACTATAAGATCACGGACTTTCTGAAAGTCGGTTTCCAGTTCAACGGAGCACGCACGCTTCCGGCAGACTCCAAACAGGTGCTCGGCGCTCTTCGTGCTGCCCCTATCGCACCGGTATATAATAAGGAATATGGCTTATACAGTGTTCTGCCCGAATTTCAGAAAGCACAGATCAACAATCCGATGGTAGACGTCGATCTGAAAGCCAATACGACCAAAGCCGAAAACTACCGGGCATCGGGTAATATCTATGGCGAAGTGGACTTCCTGAAACATTTCAACTTCAAAGCGATGTTCTCCATGGACTATGCTTCCAACAACGGACGTACTTATCTGCCTATCATGAAGGTGTATGACGATACTGCTGCAGGAGATGTAGTTACATTGGGAACCGGCAAGACAGAAGTCAGCCAGTTCAAGGAAAATGAAACGAAAGTGCAGAGTGACTATCTATTGACTTACACCAATAGTTTTGATCACGGCAATCATAACCTGACCGCTACAGCCGGTTTCACGACGTATTACAATTCACTGAGCCGACTGGACGGAGCACGCAAGCAAGGTGTCGGTCTGGTGATTCCTGACGATCCGGACAAATGGTTTGTCAGCATCGGTGATGCCGCAACAGCTACCAACGGAAGTACCCAATGGGAACGGACTACGGTATCCATGCTGGCACGTGTGATCTACAACTACAAAGGAAAATACCTGTTCAACGGTTCGTTCCGTCGCGATGGTTCTTCCGCCTTCTCATACACCGGCAATGAGTGGCAAAACTTCTTCTCACTAGGCGGCGGTTGGTTGATGACCGAAGAAGAGTTCATGAAGGATATCAAATGGCTCGATATGTTGAAAATCAAAGCATCTTACGGTACATTAGGCAATCAGAATCTGGACAGGGCCTATCCCGCCGAACCGCTGTTGTCAAATGCTTACTCGGCTGTTTTCGGCAAGCCGTCCATTATCTATCCCGGTTACCAGCTCTCCTATCTGCCCAATCCCAATCTGCGTTGGGAAAAAGTAGAAGCTTGGGAAGCAGGTTTCGAAACGAACGTGCTGCGCAACCGTCTGCACTTCGAAGGAGTATATTATAAGAAAAGGACCAAAGACTTGCTTGCCGAAGTGCCCGGTATCTCCGGAACAGTACCCGGCATCGGCAACTTGGGAGAAATCGAAAACATGGGTGTTGAAATGGCAGCCAGCTGGCGTGACCAGATCGGTGACTGGGGATACTCTGTCAACGCCAACCTGACCACCATCAAGAATAAGGTGAAGAGCCTCGTTCAGGACGGATACTCCATCATCGCCGGAGACAAACAGCAGAGTTACACGATGGCGGGCTATCCTATCGGTTTCTTCTACGGTTACAAGGTGGCAGGCGTATACCAGTCGCAAGCCGACATCGATGCATCACCCGAAAATACCCTTGCCACAGTCACTCCCGGTGATCTGAAATTCGCCGACGTGAACAGAGACGGTAAGATTACCCCGGAAGACCGTACAATGATAGGTAACCCGACACCGGATTTCACCTATGGTCTTTCTCTCGGAGTAAACTACAAGAACTGGTCATTGGGCATCGATATGATGGGACAGCACGGTAACGAAATTTTCCGTACCTGGGACAATTATAACTTTGCACAGTTCAACTATCTGTCACAGCGCATGGACCGCTGGCACGGAGAAGGTACCTCCAACAGCCAGCCGTTGCTGAACTCCAAACATTCTATCAACAACCTGAATTCGGAGTATTACATCGAAGACGGCAGCTTCTTCCGTATCCGTAACGTGCAACTTGCTTACTCGTTCGACAAGGCCCTCCTTGCCAAAATACGCTTGCAGGCACTGAAAGTCTATGTCAACATACAGAACCTGAAGACATGGAAGCACAACACCGGCTACACACCGGAACTGGGAGGTAGCGCCACCACCTTCGGAGTAGACGACGGCAGCTACCCCGTACCTGCTGTCTACACCTTCGGCATCAACCTGACCTTCTAGTGGCGTGGCAAGGTACCACACCCAAGTTTCCATGCGGGTGGCAAGGTGCCACAGCCAGGTTTCCATGCGGAATATAACTTTAATGAATCAAATCTATAATTGTATGAAACTAAATAAATATCTTTTTTCCACCTTTATTGCCGCTTCCGCTCTGCTGATAAGCAGTTGCAGCGACTTTCTGGACCGGAGTCCGCAGGGACAATTCACCGAAGACGATAATCCCAATGCGCTGGTCAACGGTAAAATCTACAATGTCTATACCATGATGCGAAGTTTCGACATCACCGCCGGTACTCCCGCCATTGCTATCCATTATCTACGCTCCGAAGACTCCGAGAAAGGAAGTATCCCGAGTGACGGATCGGATGTAGCCGAAATGTACGATGACTTCTTATACACCCCGACCAACGGTTTGCTAGGTTCATACTGGGGAAAGAATTACGCCATCATCTACCAGTGTAATGATATCCTCGACGCCATTGCCGAGAAAGAGACTGCCGGACAAACAGAAACCGAAGATATCATCAACAAAGGGGAAGCTTCTTTCTTCCGTGCTTATTGTTACTTCAATCTAGTGAGAGCTTTTGGCGAAGTACCTTTAGTGACTTACAAGATCAACGATGCCTCGGAAGCCAACATTCCGAAGACTACCGCCGATAAAATCTATGAGCAGATCGATACCGACCTGAAAACTGCGGAAGAGTCATTGCCCGAAACATGGAGCACCGAATATACCGGACGCCTGACTTGGGGAGCTGCCCGTTCACTTCATGCCCGCACCTATATGATGCGCAGTGACTGGGACAACATGTACAAAGCCTCTACAGACGTAATCAACAAAGGTTTATATAATCTGAAAACTCCGTATAACGAAATATTCACCGACGACGGAGAGAACAGCGGCGGTTCTATATTCGAACTGCAATGTACCGCCACTGCCGCCCTTCCACAGAGTGACGTTATCGGCAGCCAGTTCTGCGAAGTGCAAGGCGTTCGCGGAGCCGGTCAGTGGGACTTAGGCTGGGGATGGCACATGGCAACCCAGTTGATGGCCGACGCCTACGAGACAGGTGACCCTCGTAAAAACGCCACCCTGCTCTACTTCCGCAAAACGGACGATGAACCGATCACCCCGGAAAACACCAACGAACCTTATGGTGAATCCCCCGTCTCTCCGGCTATGGGAGCTTACTTCAACAAAAAAGCTTATACCGACCCCGCACTGCGTAAGGAATACACCAACAAAGGATATTGGGTCAACATCCGCCTGATCCGGTATTCGGATGTAGTGTTGATGGCTGCCGAAGCTGCCAACGAAAAGAATATCCCCGGAGAAGCAGTGGATTATCTGGAAATGGTACGCGCACGTGCCAGAGGCACCAATACGAATATACTGCCCAAAATAACGACCAACGATCAGGGAGAATTGCGGGAAGCCATCCGCCACGAACGCCGCGTGGAACTCGGACTGGAGCCCGACCGTTTCTACGATCTTGTCCGTTGGGGAATCGCCTCGGAAGTATTGCACGCTGCCGGGAAAGTAAACTACCAGGATAAGAACGCATTATTGCCTTTGCCTCAGTCAGAAATTGACAAGTCCAAAGGAGTACTGGTACAGAATCCGGATTATTAATTAATATTCAAATCAAACTGATAGAACGATATGATAAATAAGAAAATATTTTTTTCACTTCTGCTGCTCGCTGCCGGCTTCCTGAGTGCGGCAGCGCAGAAGTCGCCACAAGACATGGACCGCTTCATCGACGCATTGATGAAAAAGATGACGGTGGAAGAAAAGATAGGTCAGTTGAACCTACCTGTCACCGGAGAAATCACTACGGGACAAGCCAAAAGCAGCGACATCGCCGCCAAAATCAAACGGGGCGAAGTAGGAGGCTTGTTCAATCTGAAAGGAGTAGAAAAAATACGCGATGTGCAGAAACAGGCGGTAGAACAATCCCGTCTGGGCATCCCCTTGCTATTCGGTATGGATGTCATTCACGGATACGAAACCATGTTCCCTATCCCGCTGGGATTATCCTGCACCTGGGATATGACCGCCATAGAAGAATCGGCACGTATCGCAGCCATAGAAGCCAGTGCCGACGGTATCTCATGGACATTCAGCCCGATGGTGGACATCTCACGCGACCCTCGTTGGGGACGTGTTTCCGAAGGCAGCGGTGAAGATCCCTTCCTTGGAGCCATGATTGCCGAAGCGATGGTACTCGGTTATCAGGGAAAGAACATGCAACGGAATGACGAAATCATGGCATGCGTAAAACACTTTGCACTGTATGGCGCAGGAGAAGGCGGACGTGACTACAATACGGTAGACATGAGCCGCCAGCGGATGTTCAATGAATATATGCTGCCTTACGAAGCGGCTGTAGAAGCCGGTGTAGGTAGTGTAATGGCTTCGTTCAACGAAGTAGACGGTGTGCCCGCTACCGCCAACAAGTGGCTGATGACGGACGTACTGCGTGGTCAGTGGGGGTTCAACGGATTTGTGGTAACCGACTATACCGGAATCTCCGAAATGATCGACCACGGTATCGGCGACCTGCAAACGGTTTCCGCACGTGCCATCAATGCCGGAGTAGACATGGATATGGTGAGCGAAGGCTTTGTCAGCACACTCAAGAAATCCATTCAGGAAGGCAAAGTTTCTATGGAAACACTGAATACTGCCTGCCGCCGTATCCTGGAAGCAAAGTATAAACTGGGATTGTTTGACAATCCCTACAAGTACTGCGACTTAAAACGTCCGGCACGTGATATCTTTACGAAAGCGCACCGAGACGCTGCCCGCAGAATTGCCGCAGAAAGCTTTGTTCTTTTAAAGAATGACAACGTGACCCTGCGTCCGGGAACTCCTGCCGAACCTCTTCTTCCTTTTAACCCGAAAGGTAACATCGCCGTGATAGGTCCGTTGGCCGACAGCCGGACAAACATGCCGGGTACATGGAGCGTAGCTGCCGTACTCGACCGCTGTCCGTCACTGGTAGAAGGCTTGAAAGAGATGACTGCCGGAAAAGCAAACATCCTATATGCCAAAGGGAGCAATCTGATCAGCGACGCCTCTTACGAAGAACGTGCCACGATGTTCGGACGTTCACTAAACCGTGACAACCGGACAGACGAGCAATTGCTGAACGAAGCATTGACGGTAGCCAATCAGTCGGATATTATCATTGCGGCTCTCGGAGAATCTTCCGAGATGAGCGGAGAAAGCAGCAGCCGTACAGACCTGAACATTCCGGATGTACAGCAAAACCTGCTGAAGGAGTTGCTGAAAACCGGAAAACCTGTCGTACTGGTATTATTCACAGGTCGCCCGCTGACGCTGACTTGGGAACAGGAACACGTACCTGCTATTCTGAACGTATGGTTCGGAGGCAGCGAAGCTGCTTATGCCATCGGCGACGCACTCTTCGGATATGTCAATCCGGGTGGAAAACTGACAATGAGTTTCCCGAAGAATGTCGGTCAGATTCCGCTGTATTATGCACATAAGAATACGGGACGCCCGCTGGCACAAGGCAAGTGGTTCGAAAAGTTCCGCAGCAATTATCTGGATGTGGACAATGAGCCGCTTTACCCGTTCGGATACGGACTGTCTTATACTACCTTCTCTTACGGTGATATCGATCTGAGTCGTTCTACCATCGACATGACGGGAGAACTGACGGCAGCGGTAATGGTCACCAATACCGGCACATGGCCGGGATCGGAAGTAGTACAACTCTATATCCGTGACCTCGTCGGCAGCACTACCCGTCCGGTGAAAGAGCTGAAAGGCTTCCAGAAGATATTCCTTGAACCGGGACAGTCGGAAATTGTCAAGTTTAAGATTGCGCCGGAAATGCTGAGATATTACAACTACGACCTGCAACTAGTAGCAGAACCGGGTGAATTTGAAGTAATGATCGGAACAAACAGCCGGGACGTGAAATCCGCACGATTCACGCTAAAATAAAAATCGTACAATAGGCACGGATTACACAGATTCACACGGTCTTTAACTGCGAAATCTCTTAAAACCGTGAAATCCGTGTAATCCGTGCCTAAATTTTATTCTCTCATTTAAATCCACAATCAATGAAAAAATTATCTCTCTATATTTCGCTCCTCTGCCTGATACTGACAGCAGGAGCCTGCAAAAACAAGACCGGCGGACCAGCCACCGCCAGTTCCGAGCTCACGGACGACGCCCTGATGGACACCGTTCAGCACCGCACCTTTCTCTACTTTTGGGAAGGTGCCGAGCCCAACAGCGGACTTGCCCCCGAACGATATCATGTAGACGGGGTATATCCGCAGAATGATGCCAATGTAGTCACTTCCGGCGGCAGCGGCTTCGGCATCATGGCTATCCTTGCCGGAATAGACCGAGGGTACGTCACCCGCGAAGAAGGTCTGGCACGAATGGAGCGCATCGTCTCCTTCCTCGAAAAAGCGGACCGTTTTCACGGAGCATATCCGCACTGGTGGTATGGCGATACAGGAAAGGTGAAACCTTTCGGACAGAAGGATAACGGAGGTGACTTGGTAGAAACTGCCTTCCTGATGCAAGGACTGCTCGCCGTACACCAGTATTACATCAACGGTAATGAGAAAGAAAAAGCACTGGCAGCACGCATTGACCAAATATGGAAAGACGTTGACTGGAACTGGTACCGCAACGGTGACCAAAATGTACTATACTGGCACTGGAGCCCCACCTATGGCTGGGAAATGGACTTCCCCATACATGGGTACAACGAATGTATGATTATGTATATCCTCGCCGCAGCCTCTCCTACCCACGGAGTACCGGCAGCCGTCTATCACGATGGCTGGGCGCAGAACGGAGCTATCGTCTCCCCGCATAAAGTGGAAGGCATCGAACTGCATCTCCGCTATCAGGGCACGGAAGCCGGACCGCTTTTCTGGGCACAATACTCCTTCCTCGGACTCGACCCCGTCGGTCTGAAAGACGAATACTGTCCCAGCTACTTCCACGAAATGCGCAATCTGACATTAGTGAACCGTGCTTACTGCATCCGCAACCCCAAACACTACAAAGGTTTCGGACCGGACTGCTGGGGACTGACCGCCAGCTATTCCGTCGATGGATACGCTGCTCATTCACCGAATGAACAGGATGACAAAGGGGTCATCTCTCCCACCGCCGCCCTTTCATCCATCGTCTATACACCGGAATATTCGATGCAAGTGATGCGCCACCTGTATAATATGGGGGACAAAGTCTTCGGTCCTTTCGGATTCTACGATGCTTTCAGCGAAACAGACAACTGGTATCCGCAACGTTACCTTGCCATCGACCAGGGACCAATTGCAGTCATGATCGAGAATTACCGGACAGGGCTGTTATGGAAACTCTTCATGAGTCATCCCGATGTACAAGCAGGACTTACCAAGTTAGGTTTCAATACCAATAAGCAGGATGTAAGGCAGAAATAAAGAAATCACAGCGTGCGTGGAAGTGGTCTACTGACCACCTCCTCCACCTGTATTCCCACCTTCGCCGCCACCACCTTTCACATCGTCATTATTGATGCTTCGGGCAGCTTTCTTCACACTAGCTTTCAGTTCACCAATCCGGTAGCTGATGCTGACTCCAAAGCTACGACTCGGCCACTTGCTGCTGCTCTTCGACAGGAAGTTTACGCCTTCCGTATGATTGTTATAGCTTCTGTATTTCTCAAATATATTACTGCAATACACATTCAGGCTCAAACGCTCATCTTTCAGGAAAGAACGGCTCGCACCCAAACTATAATAATAATAGCCGGAACCTTTTCCCTGTAGATTAATATAAGGAGTACTACCACCACCATTCAGACTTAACCGTATTTTCAACGGAAGAGTATGCTGAACGCCGCCATAGAAAGAACCGTTCCATCCATAATTGTGCAATCCCTGCGCTTCACTTTTCAAGTCACTATAGTTTCCACGGCCATTGACGTACAGGCGCGTTTTAGGAGACGCGTTCCAGTTCAGATACAAGCTCATTCCTGTGTTCCGGCTCTTTCCTATATTGGCATAAGTGCTGTACAAAGCTCCTTCCGGTGCTATGTGTGTAGGATCATTGTCAAACATCTCCCCTTCGGGCGCCGTAATCAACCGGCTTATATTCTCAATACTGTTATTGTTGAAAGAATGGCGCAGCGACACATTGATATTGAACTTCGCACTAAAATTGCTATAAGACAAGTCGAACGCATGGCTTTTTTCACTTTTCAGGTTCGAGTTACCTTGGGTGATAAACATCGGATTCAGATTATTAAAATAAGGATTCAGATTCCAGATGCCCGGACGCCAGATACGCATATTATAACCGGCACGCATGTTTTGAGTCTTGCCGAGCTTCATGCCAAGAGAAACGGATGGCACCAGATCGCTGAAGTTCGTGTGAAAATTCTCACCCGGTCCAACGATATATTTCACCCGCTGCACAGTCTGTTCATAGCGCACTCCCGGCTTGAAGGTGAAATCCTTATATTTCAATGTATATCCGAGATAAGCGGCTAAAATATGATTCAAATGACGATAGTCGCTACTGCGGTCTTCGTTATATAAATAATCGTCACTTCCTCCGGCTGCTTCATATAGTTTGTTGTCACTGGTATTGCGGCGGAAGATATATTTCGCACCTGCCTCCACGGTATGCAACTCGCCTATCGGAGTCGTATAGTCCACTTGGAAGGTCTGTTCCATGGTATTCGTTTTGCCGTCCGACTGGCTGTTTTTCAACAGCAACCGTTTCACGAGGTCGTCCACCTCCTCTTTGGCGTGAATATCTTCATAGCCAGTATTAGAATTGCTTGTCTGAGGCTGCGTATTGATCTTATAGGAGAAAGTGATCATCCGCTGCTTGTTCTTTCTGGACGTGCGCTGATAGTCGATGTTTCCATTGATGGAATACCAGGAGCCATCTCCATGATTGCCGGTCCGGTAGCTGTAGGCTATGTCCTCATGGTTAGCACCATACATGGTGGTAAATCCATCGCCATAATTTTTACTATTGCTGCCATACATTCCAAAAGCCACCGTCAGCAGCCTTAAGGTGTCGATCTCATAACTGCCTTCCAGGTTTCCATACTGGAAGTTGCCTTTCGACTTGGAACTGCTATTTGATTCAAGATATTTTTCCGTATCCGACTCATAGTTCTCACGGTAGCTGTCCGAATATCCACGGGGCCGGTCATTGTAATTAAAGTTGTAATTGGCAGAGACAGTCATTTTCCCCTGCTTCACCATTGCGTAGCCGCCGGCACCGGCACCGTAGTTGCTGGCATTTGCCCGGAATGTTGCCGTATATCCTTCGAATCCACCGCCTACTGTTACGATATTCAAAATACCTCCCACTCCTTCAGCGTCATATTTAGCTCCGGGCGATGTTATCACCTCGATATATTTAATGGAATTGGCGGGCATACTCTTCAACACCTCTTTCGGGTTGTTGCTCATCATATTGTTGGGCTTCCCGTTGACGTGTATTTTAAAGCTGCTGCTACCATTCACCTGTATGTTGTCTTCTCCGTCCACTGTCACTAAAGGCACTTTTCGAAGCATCTCCAATATACTGTTCGATTTCGAGTCGGGGTCATCCTCAATATTATACTCTATCTTGTCTACATCCACCTTGACCAAAGGCTTTTGCGCCACGACTTCCACTCCTTTCAATTCATTATTAGCCTCAGCAGAGAGCATTGTCCCCAAATCAATGACTCTAACCGATGGTTTCAAAGTGAACTCTTTCGTGACGGGCGCCTTGCCTATCGAAGAAATAGTAATGACGTAATCTCCCGCACCTACATTCAGTTTCTCCTGAAACCTACCATTGGCACCCGTCACCGCCATCTTGACAGCCTTGTCCGGTGCTCCTTTTTTAGTAATCTTAATAGTAGCGTATGGTTCTCCATCCTGAGTCAGTGAATCCAAAAGTACCCCTTTGACAGTATAGGACGGCGTAGCGGAGTTTTGTGCCCAACCTGTCATCACTGCGGTGAACACGAATAGTAATAGTAGCAACAATCTGTGTTTCATGTTTGGAATCGTTTTAGTTTTTAGTTTATTAGACGAAGTTTCTTTCAATTTCTTACAAATACGGGGTAAAAGTAGATGGTTTCTTTATGGTTACGAAATCTTCGGAGTTAAGAATCGTAAAAGAAGAGATAAAAAAGATTATACGAAAAGAGAAACCGATTTCTAGGTCATAGAATGGCAGAGGTCTTTCTTGGCTGCACATTATAAATACATCTTCAAAATCTTAAGAACAACGGCATAATTGAATAAAGGTTTTCTCTGTAGAAAATAACGTCACCGCATTCATAAATTAATTCGTCCGGCTATAGGCATCTTTTCGTCCGCCTATAGCCGGACGAAAGGTTGCCTATAGGCAGACGAATTAATTCATTCACTAAAAGAGATTAAGTTGTACACTAAAAGGTATTATATTTAGAACCCATATTTTATTTGCCATTAATATCAAGTAATTCCTGATATATCAGAGAATCGTTTTTCATTTTATTGCACATCCACTTCCATGCAGGCATCACCTTGATTTCCCTTCTCTTGAGCTTGCATCAACCATATACCAAGTAACTTGTATGAGCTGTGTAATGTTAGAAATTCTTACACTTAAACGCCCCCTTCCCATCAAAGCCAGATGCTTTTATAAGTCATACTATAAATTTTCAAATAGAAGGGTAGCCTTCACCTTTTCTTCGAAACCTTTTATTCATAAGTGATAACGGGTGAAGCATATCGCCCTTCACCGATCCTTCACCCAATTTTCATATGTAATCATAAAGACATCGTTCACTTTGCTATAAGCTAATTTGTTTTTGCTATAATGATATTCGTATTAGCTATAACCTAATAAAAAGATGCTAATAGATTATTTTTTTCTTCCCAATGTTTGTTTCAAACCATTGATAGTTTATTTCAAACACTTACAATGTTTTCTCCACTCACTAGGTGAATAGCCGACCCTTCACCCGAGATCACTGATAAATAAAAGGTTGAGAGGAAAAAGTGAAGGTGAAGACGACACTCGTAACATCTACCGTATGGTTATTTAAAGCAATGCTTTAGCAACCATAAAGCATTGCTTTTGAAGATACAAAGCGTTGCTTTACGAAGGAGATAAATGCGCTAAGTGCTACTAATGGCAAACAACACCTTGAAATAACATCACCTAAACACAAAAAATCATTCTAAATACCAGACTTCTTTTATTTATTCCCATTCTCCCACTTTATTCCGAAAAAACATATATCTTTGCTGTACACTTTCTGCGCATCAGCGAGATGTAATAAGCGGGTAGTGGTTTTTACAACTTAATTGGAGTAAATAACGTATTATCTCTCGGTCTTGAAACTTAGCAATTTCATTTAGAAGAGGGATGATACAACAGATACTCCACGTGGATGGCTGTATATCAACATATCAGTTATAGATGTGTTATATATAAACGATTGACGTGGATGTCTGTTGTTATCATTATCTTTCTAAGGGTTTTGCTAAGACCTCAAGACCGGATAATGGTTCAACAGCATCCATGTCTTTTTTGTATCCGGTCGGTTCCCCTACATAATCCCCATACCCCATAACCCTCCGACTAGAAAGCAAAATGCAGGGATGCTTGTTGCACCATGCTTGGCAAGAGTTATTCGCTCTTTTTGTTAAACGCATAAACAAAGAAACACTATGCCGAAATGGATTAGCATAGACGAAGCGGCGCACAAGTACGGAGTCAAAGAAGAAGACATCTGTTTGTGGGCAGAAATGGAAGCAATCACCGCATATTTCACTGAAACTACTCTTATCATAGACGAAAAGAGCCTTCAGAGATTTATGTACCTGCGCAAGAATCTTCCCACAACAGGATATATCCGCACACTAGAACAACTCTGTATCAATCAGTCTGAAGTGTGTAAACTGTATATGGAAGTCATTGAGCTACAAGAAAAAGACCTTCAATACAAAAAGCGTAGAATTTCAGTGCTGGAAAGGCAGTATGCGATGGCAACCGAACAGAACAAGTTAAGAGAAAAGATAATCACGATAACCTCTGATATGCTAAGTAAAGCTGAAAGTGGATGGTGGGAAAAATTGTGGATGAAGATCAGTAATAGACAAAAGTTATAAAACCATTATACAACTAATCTATGTCTTATTTAAATATGAGTTCAATAACACTAAGCTATCAGAGCATATTCCTATATAACCCAAAAACCTTCATCCCCCACTTTAATCTCCTATCGATAGGAAGAAGTGGAAGATGAAGGTCTAATTATATCTAAAACAAACAAGTTTTATTCTATTGGAGTCCGGCCCAAGCAGATATTGCGTACTTAGATTCTACAGCCTCCTCTAAATTATCCGGCAAATTATGAAAGAAATCCAAACCTGTTAATTCTTCCAGTTCGTCAATTGTTTTAGCACATTCAGATAATGCAGGCTTTACTGTAGTACTTTGATCTAGCCAAAAACCAATGGCTTTATAAGTTTCCCCCTTTTTACAAAGTAATGCCATAAAATAATATTTAGGAACAGGTTTCGATTTATCTCCACCAATATATGTCCATATTTGGTTTTCTTTATCTATAGTCCCACCTTTCACAACATACAGAGTATCACGAAAAGTACTACTTCGCCCCCAAGTACGAACTTTCCCTTCCAAATCATTCCAAATACCCTTAGTTCCATTAAAATAATTCTTCTGAGGACTCATATTGCTATAATAGAAAGTTTGCTCATTGGCATCTTTTGAATAAAGACGATCTGAAGAAGCACAAATATGCCCACGATCATAACCTTGCTTTCCAAAGTCACTTTGTACCCGTTGATCAGCCTGGGGAATATTCGGATCAGATTGCCAAGGATCACCACCCCATTCTGTCTGTTTCCAGTCATTACGGTTCCAATTTGTTTGTCCTGTTACATTATAATATTTAAAGGCCACCCAACGAGCGTGCTTTTTACTCTTGTCATACTCCATACTATAAGTAATTACTTGTTGACCATTAAATGTAGTAGTTGGAGATAAAAAAATATCATCAGCGCCATTGCGTAAAGCAGGAAGTTCAATAGGACTAAATGCTATATTTTCTTTATTTTCATCTTCATCATCTTTGCTACAAGATACAAGGAAAAATGTACAACAAATCAATAAAACAACACTTCTATTAAAAAATCTCATAATTCATTTTTGTTAAAAAAGGAGTATACTATATTACATCAGTATACTCCTTATTACCTTATATCCAGTTATTAGTTATTCAACGAACTTATATTCGGTAGGATTAGTTAAACCTGGTACTTTAAAATATGCACCCAATGTACTTTTAATAGAGACTAATTTTCCTAAGTTAGTTGGGTTGTTATACAAGTTAAGCCCAGAACGCATATCACCATTGGGTAATTTTACAATAACACACTTAGTAGTTTCAGTCTCAGTTTTTGAATCAGCAATAACAATATTAGTATTCTGCTTATCTGTAAAATTGCTGAACACGAAACTAGTAGCGCTACTTGCAAAACCTATGATATAGCCTTTCACATAATAAGGACCTGCTGCAGTATTATTCAAGGCTATCACTTCTGCACAAGTTAAAGGATCATCCTCTGTTCCACCTGGCACACCTGGTGTTACACCAATTTTCACATTCTGAATTTCCCATTTAGGTGCAGAATCAGTCTTAGCATTCTTATATACAAATGCTAACTGTATTTTCTTACCAGCATAAACCTGTAGCTTTATGTTTACTAACATTGCTTTAAATCCGGCTTCCGGTTGTTCAAACGTTAGATTTTCCCAAGCCCCGTTATCACTTACATTTTTAATTTTCAACATATATTCATTTGCATCACCCTGTTTTTGGGACATCTGAGTAAATGACAAATTAATATCATCTGTAGATAATATAGAAGTCATATCTATAATTGGTGATACTAACCAACTTTCAGCAACAATACCAGCAGCATCCTTAAAAGCACTTGCTATTGCACATTTATAACTTGCATCAATCGTCCAAACAGCTTCTAATCCTCCCAGTTCTTTATTATCTATTGTAAATTTTCCAAATGCTGAGGCAAAGGTTTCTTCATAAGACTGATCTTTAGTTACTACAACAGTTTCTCCTGAAGGATCAGGATCTTCTCCACCTTCAGCTGGTCCCGCTTTAATATTATCCAATCGATAACTTAACGCTTCAGAAGAGCTAGTACTTGTATATTTAAATCCAACAAATCCTGTTTTACCAGCTTGAGCACTCAAATCTGCTGTCAATGATACCCATGTATTATCTGTTGTTGGCATCCCTGCTACATTTATCGCAGTAGAAACCATCTTACCATCCACTAATTGAAGGAAATAAACTTCCAATTTAGAATTAGCAGAAGCAGTTGCATAATTGTATACAGCGCAATCGAAAGATACTTTTTTATCCTTAACTTGATCCACCTCAAAGGCAGGAGTTGCAAACCAACATTCAAATTTTTCACCAGTACCACCATAAGAGGTAGCTTGAATATATTTATCGGTTTTACCTGTCGTGGTATTATTAAATGTCTTTCCTTGCCAGCGTCTACCACCTTCTACAGCAACATTATACCAACCTTCCAGTTCATAATCACTATTTGCTACCAAATCTTCAAAATCAGCAGAAAAAGTATTATTTTTCTTTGAATCGTCCAAGCCTAGCGGATTATCTTTATCACCAGGTTCCGGGTCACCACCATCTCCAATATCTTTACCATCAAGAACCGCAGCAGTAGGACTCTTAAGACCAGCAACTCCAAAATATTTCGTCAACTGTCCTTTAATTACAACAGCTTTACCCAAGTTTCCACCATTGTCAACCAAATTTAATGCAGCACGAACATCTGTTTGAGACACTAGCTGTACTGGAATACATTTCTTGTAATCTGTCTCATCCGCATCAGCAGCAATCAAAATATTTGCGGCATTTGTAAAAGGAGGTGCAAATACAGCATCAGTCGAAATACTCTTATCATTAATGCACCCTACAATATATCCCATCACCCAAGCTTCTGAGTTATCCTGTTTCGTCATAGCACTTGCTATGTCATATGGATTCTCTTTCGTACCATCTCCGGTCAAGGCAGGTCCTTCGCCGTTTCCTCCTCCATTGATATCATAAGGAGCAGGAACATCACTACAACTAAATGTGACTAACGTTATTATAGTCAAGAATAAAGCATTTAGAATCTTTTTCATAATAGTTGAATATTTATTTTATTAGTTATTTCTTTGAATATCACTATATGTTCTAGCTACAATTTGCCATGTACTATTATAACGGCTCAGAATACCTATCACATTAATTTTACCTGTCGGCATCACTTCGGTTGAGAAATTAGCATAAGTGCTGGTACGGAACGTCAATGTTGAATTATCATCCAACACCAATGTACGGTTTACTCCATTACCACCATCCTTCAAATCTTCAGGAGCAAAAGTAGCAGTACCATCCGCTTCTTTAATTGTAACATCCTTGAACATCACAAGTACAGGCGCCAAGTCTTTATCATAAGCTTTCAACTGAGCACCGGTAAGTTCCATCGGAATAAGCTCGTCATACCACAATTGAGGTTTATTGATTACTCTGACATGATCCAACCATACAGCCAGGTCCATACGTCCAATGGCTCCTTTGTAGGTAGTACCTATCTGAGCTTGCATTCCGTATCCACCCACATTCAAGTTTTCACAGTCAATCACCACTTTCTGTCCAACAGGGCAATTAGCATAGATGCCAGTAGAGTTAATACCTACCACAATAGCTCCTGTTTCATCAGCCACAATCAGCTGTTTGTAGATATTTCCACTTTCGTCATCACCTACTACTACACCGGAAATCCGAGTTTCTTCAGTAACTGTCTGAAACTGATTTGCCGAAATTACTGAACTGTATTTTTCCTTCAGATTAGCAATCGAAATAGTCCGTTGCTCTTTTATAGTGTTATTACCATAAGCGTTCCCTGTCACAGGCGTATCAAAGTCGTCCATACATGACGAAACGCCTAATGTCAGCAACAACGCGGCAGATAAAATAAATGTTATCTTTTTCATATCATTTCCTTGTATTAATTTGCCCATTTATTTAGAATCTATATCCAATGTTCAAGAAAGCATTGCAAGCAGGAGCATAATAGTACTTAGAGTTCTTAGAGAAAACATATGTACGTGCTTCTCCGTCATCATAGCTATCATCACGGTTCTGCTCATATCCGCCAGTACGCAAGTTCGTATTATTAAGAATATTGTTCACACTGAGGTTAATGCTCAGGCTCTTTCCATTCTTCAAACGAATATATTTACCAATAGAAGCGTCAAGCATGAAACCACCATTCAATTCTTCCTGCTCCGGTACATTATAGCCTACCGGATTACCATTAGCATCTACAGCGCCATCAGAATACTTTCCTAATACACTACCTAAACGACGGTAAGTAGAGAAGTCCAGATAAACACGGTGATAATAATTTCCTGTTACGTTAAAGAACCAACCTTTCACGCTGTAGTCCAGTCCGAGGCTATATACAGACAACGGTGTTCCGTTATCACGAAGTCCTTTACAATAAACGCGGTCAATATTAGATTCGCTTTCACTTTCATAAGTACGAACAGCTGTCGGATTATTCATATAACGGGCATCAGACCACGTACCGATAGCTGTCAATGACAGATTGGACATGAGTTTAAAAGTTGCAGCAGCTTCCACACCCCAATTTTCCTTATCAATTCCGCTCATAGAAAGGTAAGTGAAACGAGCTTCATTATCATTGTAGAAAGCATCCATTTCAACCTGATCATTAAAACGAGTATAATATCCAGTGACACGTCCTGAAACAATAGGAGTATTGAAACGATAAGTCAATTCACCGTTATAAATCTTCTCTGTTCTCAAACCATGTGCAAAATCGTTCTTGATACGAGGAGCGATGAATGAGTTATATGCCAACGGAGCACGGTTCTCATAACCGGCGTTCAGGATCAATGAATGATTACCGTTAATAGAATATGTAAATCCAGCTTTCACTGCACCTTCCAGGAATTTAGCTGTGCCACTGCTTCCCAAAGATTTCTTAGGAGCACGACCATTACGCATCTTTCCATCACGGCTAATTTGCGCTGATCCGATCTTACCTGATACGAAATAATTGAAATGTCCATCGTTATCACCCTGATAACGCGTCCATACATTTTGTTTATTTACAAAGATATTATAGTCATAACCGAACTTATCACCTTCACCGATACGTCTGTTAGGATTGTCCAAGTCATTCTGAATCACATAAGAGTTATAACCATAATCACGGACAGAGAACTTATCAACATCTGTATATAAATCACCACCCAACAAATCCTTCATCTTCTTATAGTGCATACCTTTAGTAGTATTCACAGCTAAACCGACCACATAGCTATTATGCTGGTCAATCGTATGATTGAAGATCGAACTGAAATTGAAAGCTAACTGGTCATTATGACGTTCTTCCTGATAATACAAGGTCTCTTTTCCCAATGCATTGGCCTGCTGATTGGCAAAGTACATCTGATCCCAATCAATTTGACGAGTAGACTTACTGGTTTTCCAGCGCTCTGTTACTTCATTGAACAGATTCAACTCATCTTCACTCGGCACTGTCGACTTATCATATACATTAAAGATAGAACTAGGCAGCTTCTTATAATAATCCGGACGAGGATCGGCAGCATTGCCCGACCATCCAAGTGCACTTGTACCATAATTACTATATTTGAATCCTGCACTTGTCTTCAGCTTCATTTCTTTATTGATATCAAAATCCCAAGATGCGATAGCAGAAGGCTCGAAAGAGCGTACAACACGTGAGTTACGCTTTTCACCATTCTGATAACCCCAGTTTGGATTGTAATAGTGACTATTAGCCAGATAATAAGCTTCTTCTGTAGAGGCACCTTGCTGTCCTCTTTCTGTAGGAGCCCCCCATGTAGCTATAGACAAGCTATGTTTGTCATTAAAGACTTTCTCTGCTGCCAGAAAATAAGAGAACGCATTATAGAATGTACCTTCAATAACACCTTCGTTAGCCCAACGATATCCGAGAGAACCTGTAAATGCCCAGCCATTCTTCAATAAACCTGTAGAATAGGTATACATACCTCTCAGAATATAGTTACGATTACAGCCGGAGAGACTTAATTTTGATCCTGCTGCATATTGACTGGCACGCATATTGATATTAGTAGCTCCACCGATAGGGCCAAAGGTGAAATTATTAATTTCAAAAGCACCGATACCTTCTTTATTACGTGTCGCATCGTTCAATCCTCCAATCATTCCATAGCTGAAACGACCGGTTTCTACATCATTGAACAGAACACCATTAATATACGTATCGCTGTACTGCGAATTATAGCCCCTGACGCGAAAACGCATCGGGCTAAACAAGTAGCCGACATTAGAAAGGTACACATCATTGTTGGAAGAGACAAAAGCAGATGCACTTTGAGCTGCATCATCATCTTCATTCAATTGCGATTCAGTGAATGTGAAAGAAGCATTATCTTCACGTGCATTCTTTTCGGCCTTCTGCTGAGCAAAAATAGCTGGCGAAAGACAAAACAATGCAATCACTATTCCTAATCTTTGTTTCATAATTTAAATTATTATTAGTGTTAATTTGTAGCACGAAAATTCACAGTTATATTACAGCGAGAGTACAAAACAACAAAAAAAAAGGGATATTACAAGAAAAAACAAAGAAAAAATAGGTGATAATACTTGTTTTTCCGTTTTCTTTTTAGATATTTGTCAAACCAATGTAATATTCAGAAACCTAATTTATAGATAAATAATGAAAAAGTTTTTAACGGTATGGGGCCTGTTACTGTTTATTTCGATAACAAGCTATTCACAGGAGAAAAAGTATGCTCTTTACAGCGTAGCGTTTTATAACCTTGAGAATCTGTTCGATACAATTCATGACGCGGGCAAAAACGACTTTGAATATTTACCAAATGGTAAAAATAAGTGGAACTCCATGAAATATGAAGCGAAGCTAAAAAACATGTCTGAAATATTAAGTCAGCTATCGACAGACAAATTACCATTAGGACCAACTATTATCGGTATGTCGGAAGTTGAAAACAGAAGAGTATTGGAAGATCTACTCAAACAACCTGCTTTATCCGACAGAGGATACGAAATTGTTCATTATGAAGGTCCGGACCGGCGTGGTGTGGACTGTGCATTTTTCTACAATCCGAAATTCTTTCACCTCACTGCCAGCAAACTCGCTCCATATATTTATGAGAATAATGATACTACCTATAAAACCCGTGGTTTCCTTATTGCCAGCGGTACACTTGCCGGTGAAAAGGTGCACTTTATCGTAAATCACTGGCCTTCACGTGCAGCCGCATCACCCGCTCGGGAAAGAGCAGGAGAACAAGTCCGAGCCTTAAAAGATTCTTTATTAAATGAGGATTCAAATGCAAAGGTCATCATCATGGGAGACATGAATGACGATCCAATGGACAAAAGTATGGCTGTTGCATTAGGAGCAAAACGCAAAACTCAAGATACAAAGGAACATGATTTGTATAATCCCTGGTGGGACACTTTAAAGAAGGGTAACGGTACTTTAATGTATGATGGTAAATGGAATCTGTTTGATCAGATCGTATTTACAGGAAATTTATTAGGTAATGACAGAAGTACACTGAAATATTACAGAAACGAAATCTTTAGAAGAGATTATATGTTCCAAAAAGAAGGAAAGTACAAAGGATATCCCAAAAGAACACATGCCGGAGGTGTATGGCTTAACGGATATAGCGACCACTTGCCAACCATTATTTATTTAATCAAAGAGATTAAAGACTAACGAACAGTTAACTTATGAAACATAAATTCATCCAAACCTTACTATTAGTACTACTCCCTACTCTGTTTGCAGCGTGTGGTAGCGACAACAATGATCCAACAGATAATATTAGCGGATTAAGTGTTAGTACAGACCTTAAAAACAATGAAGTTTCCGCAAAGGGAGGCAGTTTCTTTCTACAAATAAAGACAGACGGTAAGTGGACTGCATCTAGTCAGGATAGTTGGTGCACAATAAATAACAAAGAGGGAAACGGGAATGCCTCTACCATCTGTTCTGTATCCGCTAATGATGATGATGAACGTTATACTGTTATCACCGTAACATCTAATGGAAAGAGTGAAAATATAACGATCACCCAAAAAGGAGGAAATGGTGAAGAGCCTGATCCGGATCCTAATCCATCGGGATATGCAGGAAGAATTGAAATTCCAGCATTAAACAAGGCAAATAATAATTTATTCATCACCCATACTACGCAATATAATGGTAAAGAAGTAATAACTTACAGTTTTGAATATGATTGTACTCAAAAAAGTTCACGTTGGGTAGCTTTTACTTTCAGCACCTCAACACCTGACAATAAAGTCGGACGTGCAGGAGACTTTAGTGATGATCCCAGCATTCCATCACAATATCGAACACACGATGGTGATTATACTGGTTCAGGCTACAGCAGAGGACATCTGGTTGCTTCGTCAGACAGACAATACTCTGCAACGGCTAACAAACAAACTTTTTATATGTCCAATATGAACCCACAGATACAAGACGGATTCAACGGCGGCATATGGGCAAGTTTAGAAAAGAAAGTACAGACATGGGGGAACATAACTAACGATCAAGATACCCTTTATGTAGCCAAAGGAGGTACTATTGATAATAACAATATTATCAAATATCTTAAAACAAATAACACTATTCCAGTTCCCAAATATTTCTATATGGCTATTTTATCACTAAAAAATGGTCAATATAAAGCAATAGGCTTTTGGTTTGAACATAAATCATACAGTAACAATAATTATGCATCTTATGCCCTTTCAATTGACGAACTTGAAGAAAAGACAGGAATCGACTTCTTCCACAATCTTCCCGATAACATTGAGAATGAGGTAGAACGAAGTTACAATAAAAGTGATTGGGGATTATAGCATCCCCCAATATGAGCAAAACAGAAGGGTATCAAAAAGCAGCGGCACTATAATCCTTAGATAATAACTCAGCACACCCTTCTGCAATAGTCAATATCATCTCTTTTCCCTTTTTCCGAGGAATACGAATGCTCTCTCCAACAATCAGCATATCTTCTATAGTAGGATTACCATGATTATTAACAGAGGTAGCATGTTCTCCATTATATCCGTTATTGCATCGGGTCAAGTCATAAGCCGGAGCTAACGCCCAGTTCCCCTCTTTATAAATGAAACTAAAGTTTTTGGCATGGTCATCTTTATTATCCGTTAAGACATTGAACACCATACGCCGGAACATTTCATCTACCTGTTTAGGGTCTTGGGTAAGATAACCAACCAAGTGCAGTAAAGTCTTATAATCCAATCTGGGTTGCATAATAGATTCATTAAGTAGTGCCCCTGCCGTAGCAATATGATACCTAATACCATTTTCAATATCAAAACGTTTGGTAGCAAAATACTTTCCATCCATCAATTTAAAGTCCGGTACTGTTATACCACATTTACGAGCGACTTCATTATAACGATACTCCATCGCTCCCATATCTTTCGGATCATATGTATGCCTGAACTTCACCAACCAAGCTCCTTCTGTATCGTGAAGTAAACATTTAGGGCGGCATCCACCTGAGTTGCCACTATTAAAGTAAAGTACCTCTTCATCCTCATACGATTTCTCTGACAGTATGTCCAATGCCATTTGCTGAAGGCAATCTAGTGTCGGAAGAGATTTTTCTTCGCCAATGTATGTCTCCGGTATATAACAAAGAGCTCCCATCCCTGATGTTCCGACTATACTCAACCGTTGCAAGGGAGTTAGCTCGCTATCATTCACCCCTTGTTTTTTGAGTAAACGATGAAGTAAATAACGCCCATATCCATCAGGGAGACTGTCTTCAAAAATACCAAAGTTTCCCCAAAAAGGTTGTGGTTTAGCAATAAACAAATCAGGTTTTAAAGGCAAGTCAAGCGGAGAGATAGAAAACCCATTAGCCAACCACTCTCTATCATACTGAAATGCGCATAGCCGATTATCAGGTGTCATACTGAGAGTTCCAACACTTCTACTATGATAGGTTACTATCAGTTTATTTACTGATTTCATTACGCCCCTTCTTTCTGTTTTTATTCTTATTAATCATTTCCAACTCCTCCATTGTACTAAACAGCGGTTCAGATAAAAGTTCCTTGATAGCTTTAGAGTAACCCAGTGCTTTTGCTAATGCCACATAGGATGCCAATGAAATAGTATGCTTTTGTTCGAACTTGGCAATAGTAGGCGTCGGAACTCCGCTAAGTTCGGTAAGAGCTTCTCGGGAAAGTCCTTTCTCAAGCCTGCGTTTCTGCAGATTCTGAGCCAGAATTGCCAGCAACTCTTCGGGTCTCTCTACATCAAAATTATAAAGTAAAGGCATACAATTGTATTCAATTAATTAAAAAATAGCACTATTCAGATACTATTATATCTAAATACAAAGATAGTTTCTTTATTCAAAAAAACAAAATATAAGCCAGTTCTATTGAGTGTATTCGGCAACAAAAAGGATGCCCCCCCTTTTTTACAGATAGAAGAACAGAAGCAACACAAGATTTACCCCGATCACCGTCCCGAATCCTCCCAAAATCCAGGGACGTAACTTACTACCTTTCCCTGCAAAAAACAAAGCATAAAACATATTCACCAGAATATTACTGATAATAGCCTGCATACTGCAAGCCACAACAACCAGTACAGCTACGCTCCCTGTATTCTGCAAAAGGTTCAAGATAAAAGGAGTAATGTCACTAAGTCCGGATACAAAAGAAAGCAGATTCAATCCGCCTGTACCCGCATAAACCAAAGTATAGTGCGTCAGCACTGTAAACACAACGAAGAGAGTGGCAAAAATCAGAGCAACTTTAAATTCGAGCGGGTTACTGCTGTCCTCATCTTCCGACTCATCGGTCATATCCTTGGAGCGTCGATGACGGGAATGTATAAACCACGCAACAACGGCAGCTACCACAGACATAATCAAAAGATAAGGATAGATAGATGTAAATATCTCCCTGCTAAAGATCAGAATCAATATCATAAAACGCAGAAACATCATGCTGACCGCAAGCAGCATAGCAGCTACATATTCGTTCGCCTCCTGCTCGGAAGCCTTTCTGCTTTTACGGGCCAATACCGAAATTGTGGCAGTACTACTATACAATCCACCGATAATGCCGGAAACCAATACTCCCGATTCATGAAACACATAGCGTTTCAGCAAGTAAGACAAATACGAGATACCGGAGACAACAACCGTCGCCAGCCAAATAGAATAAGGAGTGAGATTAATATCCGGAATCAGGTTCTTGTGCGGTAACATAGGCAATATGATACCACTGATAGCCAAGAACTTTGCCAGCGTAATCATCTCATCGTTCTTCATCCGCTGGGCAAACTCCGTAAAAGTGTGTTTAAGCTCCGTCAATAAAAGCACCGTCACAATCACCATCACATAAAACCAGGAAGGCTGGGTAGAAACAATAGGAGCCAGACAATAAGTAATCAGTGCAATAATAATGGTCGTTACACCAAAAACATGGAATTGAGACTGCTTGACGTAATAGTTCAAGCCCAGCAATAAACCGAGCACAGCACCACCACCCATAAACAGACGCATATCCGTAGGATCGAGTATATAGAGCAAATAGCCTAGAATACCAATGAAAGTAAATGTACGGTCAGTCCCGAAGAGAGTTGTTTCCCCTTCACGCTTCAGACTGATCCGTCGTTGTGACAGTCCGATAAGTAAAGAAAATAAAGTAACCAGAACGAAAGTTATCAGTTCCCTCGGTAGATAATTGTACAACTGTTCCATATACTGCTCTTTTAGTACTAAGAACAAATATACAGCTTATTTGTTAACATTCACCACGTTTTATACGGTTTTTTCATCAGGTGAGAGTTATAGTAGCGTACATCCCCGGTCACTTCTTCGCCAATAAACCCGGGCTTGACAAACGCCTCATCTTCCGTGCCCAGCTCTACTTCAGCCACAATAAGTCCTTCATTCTCACCGTAGAACTCGTCTACTTCGAAGATATGATTGCCACTACGTACCAGATAACGGGTCTTATCAATCATTCCCGGTTCGCAAAGTCTCATCAGTTCTTCCGCTTCGGACAAGGGAAGTTCCTTTTCCCACTCATAGCGACTGGTACCCGATTCGTTGGAAGCACCTTTGATAGTGAGATAACCTTTATCGTCACGAATACGAACCCGCACCGTCCGACCACGGGCGCTGCAAATATATCCCTGCATAATCCGGCTCTGCGCAAAAGCAAAGGATTTAAAATCACCGGAAACTAAAAATTTACGTTCTATTTCTTGTGCCATAGCACAAAGATAATTAAAAATCAAAATCTCGTCATAAACTCAATAACGATTTTATCACGCTCCGATTCTTTGGGAACTCCGGACTTCTGATAGAAATACTTCTCAAAGTTGAGACGGAGATCGGCAATAAAAGCTTTGGAAAGGCTCAGCGTGATACCGCCTGTCACACGATGACGGGCATAGTCGTTTATCTTCAAAACACCTGTCTCACTGTCCGCCAGCCCATTACTGTGGTCAGTCATCATATCATAACGGGCCAGAAAAGAAATCTTATTGAATACTTTTTTCAACGGCAAATCATAATTCACAAAGCTATTGACCGCATGAACGTCCTTAAACGCTTCGTGTCCATACATTTTATACAAATACTCCGCTTCGATATGAAAACGATTATTCTGATAGTAGATGCCGGCATCATACATATTAATACGGGTATGTTCCGGCTTTATCATTTGAGTGCTCAAAGTGAGATTCCAATTTTTATTAGGCAGCAACTGTGCTTTTATCGAATAATTCAAGGTCTTATGCCATTCCTTCTGATTAGTCAGTCCGGAGCCGTTAAACAATCCACCTTCAAGGATAAAAGGAAGACCTTCTTTTTGTGTATAACAACCGGTGAAGCCGACATCACGCACATTGCCCACCTGCTTGGCTATAAACGAACGATTGGCAAAATACTGCTGATGGGGAGAACGATGGGCGTCGATCGTGAAAGGTACACGCATCTGACCAATCGTAAAATTCAGGTCCTTGACAGGAAATACACGGGCATACGCATCAAGCATCTTGATGGACCCCTCGTCGGACAAATCGATCTCCGCTTTATAGGCAACAATCGGATGTACATTTCCCGAAACACTGAAGCGGGCATTCCGCACTTCAAAACGGCTTTCGTTGGTTTCTGTCTGAAACTCATATTTTCCCCGGATTGTCCCATGAATTTCAGGCAAATAATCTTTCAGTTCCATGGTCTGCTTATCCAGCTGTTTGCCATCCCCGGCATCTTCTTTAGCCTGTCCGCAGGCTGCTGTCGCCAACAAAAGCAGGGCGACGGTTGTTGTAATTCTACTCATTCAGTTGTTTGCTACTTAATTCGCGGCAAAGGTACAATGAGCAAGATACGGAGAGATTACAAAAGAGATACGGTGAAATTACAGAATGGTTACAATACTGTTACACGGATAACAAAGGGGTTACAAAAAAAAAATTCACCACGGACTACCCTCGTCAGCATGGATATTCACCGTCGACAATCAACGTGTCCCCGTCCATGCAAAACTGTGTAACCTGTGGTGAATCAATCAGCCGAAAAAGGAATATGCGATCAGCATAATCAGCGCCAAAATAATGAGTGAAACAAATACTATCTTGACTACCCGCTGGGCCTGCTCCTCCTCTTTCTTACTATGTGCTACTTTTCTCTTACTTTTACCCATAATGTTAGCTTTAAAGTTCAACGCTAACAAAGTAAAAACAAATCTTTTAACTTTCCAAAAATAACACTCGCTAATTTTTGTTTTTATGATTCCTGCGATGAAAATTCCATCAGATAGGCTTTGATGAATTCCTCGATTTTACCATCCATCACTCCGTTTACATCCGAAGTCTGATAGTTGGTACGATGGTCTTTCACGCGACGGTCATCGAATACATAGCTGCGAATCTGCGATCCCCATTCGATTTTCTTCTTACCGGCTTCCACTTTCGCTTGTTCTGCCATGCGGTGCTGCAATTCTTTATCGTATAAGATAGAGCGCAACTGGCGCATTGCATTCTCACGGTTCTTCGGCTGGTCACGAGTTTCGGTATTCTCGATAAGGATTTCCTCTTCTTCTCCCGTATAAGGGTCTTTGTACTGATAGCGCAGACGGACGCCGGATTCCACCTTATTAACGTTCTGACCACCGGCACCACCGCTTCGGAATGTATCCCATGAAATGCAGGCAGGCAGAATATTCACTTCGATACTGTCGTCCACCAACGGAGTGACGAACACGGAAGCAAACGATGTCATGCGCTTGCCTTGCGCATTGTACGGAGAAACACGCACCAGACGGTGAACACCGTTCTCTCCTTTCAGATAACCATAAGCGAAATCTCCCTCAATATTGATGGTACAGGTTTTGATTCCTGCCTCATCCCCTTCCTGAAGGTTGGCGATAGTAGCCTTGTAACCGTTCGTTTCAGCATAGCGCAGATACATACGCATCAACATAGATGCCCAGTCCTGACTTTCCGTACCACCCGCACCGGAGTTGATTTTCAACACACAGGCCATCTGGTCGGCTTCATCACGCAGCATATTCTTGAGTTCGAGTGCTTCTACCGCTTCACTGGCTTTCGCATAAGCCGTGTCCACATCTCCCTCAGTCACTAATTCTTCTTTATAAAAATCGAACGACAGTTCCAGTTCGTCTGCCAGCGTCTTGACTTCATTATAGCCGTCAATCCACTTTTGCAAATCTTTCACCAGTTTCATCTGGGCTTCCGCTTTCTTCTGGTCATCCCAGAATCCCGGCGCCTGCGTTCTTAGTTGCTCTTCTTCGACTTGAATTTTCTTCCCGTCGATGTCAAAGATACCTCCTCAGCGCATCAGTGCGCTCTTTCACGTCTTTAAGTTGTTCAATAGTAATCATGTGATTTACAATTTTATCATTTACAATTTACAAATTTCTCTTTTCGGTGCAAAGGTAAGAAAAATTCCGCTACCTTTGTTTCTGTCACTAAAATGTTGTCACAATATGAACAAACTCCTGAAACTTTCATGCTTATCGCTCTTCCTTGCATTAGTGATGAGCAGTTGTAGCTCACAAAAGAAGTATAGCTACGAGACAGTGCCCAATGACCCGCTGAAAGCCCGCATCTACACACTGGACAACGGATTAAAAGTTTACCTCACTGTAAACAAGGAAACTCCCCGCATTCAGACATTCATCGCCGTGCGGGTGGGCGGAAAGAACGACCCGGCAGAAACGACCGGACTGGCACACTACTTTGAACACCTGATGTTTAAAGGTACCGACAAGTATGGCACACAGGATTATGCTGCCGAAAAACCGCTATTGGACCAAATTGAACAGCAATTTGAGATATACCGCCAGACGACGGACGAAGCAGAGCGCAAAGCGATCTACCACACCATCGACAGCCTCTCTTACGAAGCATCCAAATACGCCATTCCCAACGAATATGACAAGCTGATGGCTGCTATCGGTTCTTCCGGCAGCAACGCCTACACATGGTATGACCAGACTGTCTATCAGGAAGATATCCCCTCCAATCAGATAGAGAACTGGGCAAAGATTCAGGCAGACCGCTTCGAGAATAATGTCATCCGCGGTTTCCATACGGAACTGGAAGCTGTATACGAAGAAAAAAACATGTCTCTGACCCGGGACAACAGCAAAGTGCAGGAGGCGATCTTCTCCTCTCTCTTCCCCAAGCATCCTTATGGAACACAAACCGTATTGGGTACACAGGAGAATCTGAAGAACCCTTCCATCACCAATATCAAGAATTACTATAAACAATGGTACGTTCCCAATAATATGGCGATCTGTATGTCCGGAGATTTAGACCCAGATGAAACCATTGCCTTGATAGATAAATACTTCGGAGGCTTGAAGCCGAATCCGGAACTTCCCAAACTGAATCTGCCGAAAGAAGATCCGATCACCGCACCTGTAGTTAAAGAGGTATTAGGTCCTGATGCGGAAAGCGTTGCACTGGCATGGAGATTCCCCGGATTGGCCAGCAAGGATTTCGAGGTTCTGCAAGTTGTTTCGCAAGTATTATACAATGGAAAGGCAGGACTCATCGACCTTGATCTGAACCAGCAGCAGAAGGTGCTGAACAGCTACGGTTACCCGATGGGACTGGCAGATTACTCAGCCTTCATATTGGGCGGACTTCCCAAACAGGGACAAACGCTGGAAGAAGTCAAAGACCTCTTGCTGAACGAAATAAAGAAACTTCGTGCCGGAGAGTTCGATGAGAAGATGCTGCAAGCCAATATCAACAACTTCAAGCTCTACGAGCTCCAAAGCATGGAAAGCAATGAAGGACGTGCCGACATATTCGTCAACTCATTCATTAACGGAACAAACTGGGAGGACGAAGTAACCGCCATCGACCGCATGGCTAAACTGACCAAAGAGGATATCGTGGCCTTTGCCGATAAATATCTGAAGGAGGATAATTATGCCGTTGTCTACAAGAAACAAGGCAAGGACCCGAACGAGAAGAAGATGACAAAACCGGAGATTACTCCCATCGTATCCAACCGGGATGTGGCAAGTCCATTCCTTACCTCCATACAGGAGAATGCAGTAAAGCCCATCGAACCTGTATTCCTCGACTTCAAGAAAGATATGAGCCAGCTGACAGCGAAATCCGACATTCCGGTACTCTATAAGCAGAATACTACCAACGATCTCTTCCAACTGATCTACGTATTCGATATGGGTAACAACAACGACAAGGCATTGGGAACGGCTTTCGACTACCTTGAATATCTGGGCACTTCCGACATGACACCGGAAGAACTGAAGAGCGAGTTCTATCGTCTGGCGTGTACTTTCTACGTTTCTCCGGGCAACGAACGCACCTACGTGGTTCTTTCCGGTCTGAATGAGAATATGCCGGCTGCCATGCAACTATTCGAAAAGTTACTGGCAGACGCACAAGCAAATAAGGAAGCTTACAACAATCTGGTCGGAGATATACTGAAAGCCCGTGCAGATGCCAAACTGAATCAAGAACAGAACTTCTCCCGCCTGATGAATTATGCGATGTACGGTCCGAAGTCTCCCGCCACCAATTTACTGACGGAAGCAGAACTCGCCAGCATGAATCCACAGGAACTGGTTGACCGGATTCATAATCAGAACAACTACAAACATCGTATCCTGTATTATGGTCCTAGCAGCAGCAAAGACCTGCTGGCTACCATCGACCAATATCACCAGGTACCGGCTACTCTGAAAGATATTCCTGCAGGAAACGAGTTTTCTTATCTTGAAACACCGGCGACCAAAGTACTGGTAGCTCCTTATGAAGCCAAACAGATCTATATGGCGCAAATTTCCAATCTTGATAAGAAATACGATCCGGCTATCGAACCTACCCGCGAATTATATAACGAATATTTCGGCGGAGGCATGAACTCCATCGTCTTCCAGGAAATGCGTGAAACACGCGGACTGGCTTATTCCGCATGGGCAGGTATAATGCCGCCAAGCTATCTGAAGTATCCATATACGATACGTACCCAGATTGCAACTCAAAATGACAAGATGATTGATGCCGTCAATACGTTCAACGATATTATCAACAATATGCCAGAATCCGAAGCAGCCTTCAAATTGGCAAAAGAAGGATTAATCAACCGCATGCGTACCGACCGCATCATCAAAAGCGATATTATCTGGACTTATATCAATGCACAGGATTTGGGACAAAGCGTAGATCCGCGCATCAAACTCTATAATGACGTGCAGACTATGACATTGAAAGATATCGTTGATTTCCAAAAGGAATGGGTGAAAGGACGCACGTATGTGTATTGCATCTTGGGAGACAAGAAAGACCTTGATATGAATAAGCTGAAAGCGGTAGGTCCTATCGAAGAACTCACTCAGGAACAAATCTTCGGTTACTAAAGCATAGTGTTCTCCATAAAATAGCAGACACATAGCCTATTGATACACAAAGAACAAACGGTGAACAGCTTGCCAAATATGCAGCTTGTTCACCGTTTATCGTTTATCATCAGGCCAGACCGAGAAAAGCCTTATTCTTCGTACATCTTCTCAATCAGTTCTTTGTAGTTTTCAGAAACCACTGAGCGTTTCAACTTCAATGTATTAGTCAATTCTCCACGCTCCATGCTGAAAGGTTCAGGAAGTAATGTGAAACGTTTGATCTGTTCATAATGCGCAAATTGCTGTTGCAAGGTCTCTATCCGTGCACGAAACAGACCGACAATCTTTGGATGCTGCAACAGTTCGGCCATATCTTTGTATTCGATTCCTTTCTCCTTCGCATAGTCCTTGACAAACCCGTACACCGGAACGATCAAAGCAGAAACAAACTTCCGCTGATCTGCGATAATAGCAATCTGATCAATATAACGGTCTATCACCAGTTTGGTTTCCAATGCTTGCGGAGCAATATATTTACCATTCGATGTCTTAAACAAATCCTTAATGCGCTCTGTCAGGAATAACTGCCCATTCTTGAAATAACCGGCATCTCCTGTATGGAACCAGCCGTCAGCATCGATAGCAGCAGCAGTAGCCTCCGCTTTTTTATAATATCCTTTGGTTATACTTTTTCCACGGAGCAGGATTTCATTGTCTTCGCCTATCTTCACTTCCAGTCCCGGCAATACCACACCTACCGAACCGATATCATAACCTACCGGCAAAGTACATGATACCGTAGCCGTAGACTCTGTCAGTCCATAGCCGACCACCATGTTGATTCCTACCGAATGAACAAATTCATTGATTTCATCGGGCACGGCTGCACCGGCTGTCGGAAAGAAATTTCCATTCTCAATACCGATCGTCTTCTTCAGCAAAGAATAAATAGTCTTCTCGTAGAACTTATATTTCAGTTGATTCATCACCGGAGGGGTCTTTCCCAACCGAAGATAATCCAGATTATGGATTCTGCCGACTTTGATGGCATCCAGCATCAGCGCCTTCTTCAATCCTGTCGTTTCATTGATCTTCTCCTGTACACCGGCATATACCTTTTCCCAGAAACGGGGTACGCTGCACATCAGTGTCGGGCGAATTTCTTTAATGGTTGTCTGGATATCTGCCGGACGAAGATTGATGCAGATCTGTACTCCTTTATGAATACAAAGATAGCACCATGCCTTCTCGAATACGTGTGTCAACGGAAGGAAGTTCATAGAAACGTCCTTGTCGGTCATTGTCGTCAGACGCTCGTCATGCGTATGGAACTGCTCCAGATAGCACGAATGATGCAACATTACTCCCTTCGGCTCTCCCGTCGTACCGGAAGTATAAAGGATGTTAGCCAGATCATCGTAAGAAGCACGTGCGGTACGTTCTTCCACCACCTCATTATGCGGCAATCCTTCGCCCATTGCCATAAACTCATCAAAATAGATGGAAGAGACATCACGCGGGTCTTTTACTACCGAACGGTCGAAAATAATCAGTTGTTGTAACGAGGAACAAAAGCCGAAGATGCTGAATGCAGAATCATACTGATACTGTTCGCCTACAAAAAGATAACGGATTTGCGCATCGTTGATAATGTATTGTGCCTGTGCGGGTGAACTCGTTGCATAGAACGGAATAGTAACCCCGCGATTGGCAAATGCGCCGAAATCGACATAGAACCATTCAGGTTTATTCTGTGAAAAAATACCGATATTCTCTTGTTCCTCCACTCCTAGCGCAACGAAAGCATTAGCAGCCTGTCGTACAGTTCCGGAGAATTGATTCCAGGTAATCGGAATCCATTGTGCTGTCTCATAGTCGCGGTATCTCAATGCTACCCTGTCGCCATACTTTTCAGCCTGACGGTGGACCAAGACAGATAAATGATGATAAGTCATACTCTTTGTATTGATAAATATGGTACAAAGGTATTAGTTTTATTTGAAACTATTGCGCAAAACGAGTATCTTTGTGCAAATATTAAGCTCTAAATTAACAAGTTTGTATATGAAATACGATATTCCAACCATGACAGCCGAAGCTGTAAGCCTGTTGAAATCACTAATCAGCATTCCGTCCATCAGTCGGGAAGAGACGCAAGCCGCTGATTTCCTGCAAAATTATATCGAAGCCGAAGGGATGCAGACCGGACGCAAAGGAAACAATGTTTGGTGCCTCAGCCCTATGTTCGACCTTAAAAAGCCGACAATCCTGCTCAATTCTCATATCGACACGGTAAAACCCGTAAATGGCTGGCGCAAAGACCCTTTCACACCCCGCGAGGAAAACGGTAAATTATACGGATTGGGCAGTAACGACGCCGGAGCCAGTGTTGTTTCGCTCTTACAGGTGTTCCTGCAACTATGTCGCACTTCTCAAAATTACAATCTCATCTATCTGGCTTCCTGCGAAGAAGAAGTTTCGGGTAAGGATGGAATTGAAAGTGTATTGCCGGGGTTACCCCCTGTTTCATTCGCTATCGTAGGCGAACCTACGGAAATGCAACCTGCCATTGCCGAAAAGGGGTTGATGGTATTGGATGTAACTGCTACGGGAAAAGCCGGACATGCCGCACGCGATGAAGGAGATAATGCCATTTATAAGGTATTGAACGATATCGCCTGGTTCCGTGATTATCGTTTCGAGAAAGAATCGCCTTTACTCGGGCCGGTAAAAATGAGCGTTACGGTCATCAATGCAGGCACTCAGCACAATGTAGTTCCCGATAAATGTACATTTATTGTTGATATCCGAAGCAACGAACTTTACTCCAACGAAGATTTATTTGCAGAGATCAGAAAGCATATAGCCTGCGATGCGAAAGCCCGCTCGTTCCGTCTCAATTCTTCACGAATTGATGAGAAACATCCGTTCGTACAGAAAGCGGTGAAGATGGGACGCATACCTTTCGGTTCCCCGACTTTGTCAGATCAGGCATTGATGTCCTTTGCATCGGTAAAGATCGGTCCGGGACGCTCTTCACGTTCACATACAGCCGAAGAGTATATTATGCTGAAAGAGATAGAAGAGGCTATCGGGATTTATTTAGATTTGTTAGACGGACTAAAGCTTTAGTCCGTCTTTACCACTCATCAAGTAGAAAATCGGCTATATGCCGATGCTTAACCCCTTCAATATTATCTTGCCATAGATCATCCATACTAACCACATATTTAGGATAATGATCATCAATTGCCAGTAAAGGGGCAAACTCACGATCGATGGTTGCTTGCAAGCCAAGTTGATAAGTAACCTGCACATATATTTTCTCTTCACGCCTAATGGCTACAAAATCAACTTCTTTTTCATCCTGTTTACCTACATATACTTCGTATCCGCGGCGTTTCAACTCCATGCAAACTAAATTTTCGAGCATTCCACCTATTAAGCGGTCCCGATATCCCATCACAGAATAAATTAATGAAAGATCACTTACAAAATACTTTTCATTGGTTTGCAGAATCTCTTTGCCCTTGATGTCATAACGTGGTATACGTTGAATGACAAAAGCGCTATCTAAAGCATTGAGATAATTATAAATCGTATTGATATCTACTTTCCGTTGCTGACTTTTGAAATAGTCGGCAATATTTTTCGCATTTAGTTTATTCCCAATATTATCAAAAACAAACTTCACCACTCTTTCAAGCATTTCTACGTTACGAATGCTATGCCTCTGCACGGTATCACGAAGAATGACAGAAGAATAAATATCATACACTATTTTGTAGATAGCATTATAATCATAGTTTGCCGTATGAATAGCCGGAAATCCTCCCATACGAAGATATTTCAGAAACTCCGTTTTACGGTCGGATACAGAAATTGTCAGCGGGAGATCATGAAATAATAGATATTCTCTAAAGGATAAAGTCATAATGTGAAAGGCAACGTATCTTCCTGCCAAATAAGTCGAAAACTCGGAAGATAGTAAACGTGAATTAGAACCTGTCACATAAATATCTACATCCAAGTCAACCAAAAAGGCATTCACTGCCTTTTCCCAATCTGTAACTTCCTGAATCTCATCCAAGAGAATATAATATTTTCCCGAGGCTTTCGTAGCTTCCCGAATATGAGCGTATAACGCCTTCGCCTCCTTCATGTCTATCCACTCGAAACTTTCAAAGTTCATATAAATAATATAATCCTCAGATACTCCTCTTCGTAAAAGTTCCTCACGAATTAAACGCAACACGACCGACTTGCCACAGCGACGAATACCAGTGATAACTTTCACAAATGGCTTATCAATAAAAGGAGTGATTTGCTCCATATAAAGTTCACGATTAATCATACAACTGAAGTTTTTAGGGTTATAGACACAAATATAAATAATTAATCGGAAGTTTTTAGGAGTATACCCCTAAAAACTTCCGATTTCAAGTATGTTTTATGGTTATAGACAGAAACGACAATGGCATTTATGAAAAAAGGGGCACCTCCTGTATCTTTATCTAAGATAAGAAATTTAGCCACCATCATAATAACGGTGGCTAAATCAAAGAAAAACAACCAGTTTCAATGGTCTATTCAATCCATCCCGGATTTACAAAGAGCATAGAGAAAAAAGTTTACCCGATTCATATTATATATCAAATCAGACATTTCCATGCGATCCACTATTGCTCATTTTGTTAAGATACTGTTTCCATATCAAAAAGGCAATTATGCCTAACAGATTAAATAACAAAACCAAAATGACCCATAAATATTTATATGGTTTAGTAAGTTGATGACTTTTCAACACGACCAATATCCCAATCAACAAAATCAGAACATAAACAATTTCAAAAAACATTGGAGGCATAATCATAATTTTTATTCTCAATAATCATTAATATGCAGAAACTGTAACACTTCCCTTTCCCGCACTCTTATCGTATGTCCCTGAAGAATTAATAACATAAGAAAGGTTAAAGCCAACAACCTGAGTTATAGTTGCCTTAATTTTCCCCGTACTATTAAATGATATAGCATTTCCTGATACATAGCCACTCGCATAAGATTGAGAATACGTATAAACTGATAATCCTGTTATATCTGTCATTACTGTTACATTTTTGTTATCTTCGATCAAAGTTACACTAAACCATGTAAGATTCCAAATCCAATCACTGAATGAATAAATTTCACTACGTGTTTTAGCAAGCGGCACACTAGGTTTCTGCTCTTTAGTAGAATAAAACATACAGCCATTTTCTTCTTTATCCTTATACATCTTTAATTCAACAGGGTGTTCTCTAAGTTGTTTTATATCACGAAACAATTCTTCAATTTCTTCTAATGACATCTCATTTTCAGTTTTTTCTGAAGGATTAATCTCAAAGAAATCGACGTTTACATCATATTTTTCAGCTAATGATGCAATCTTTGTTTTAACTTCTTCCTTCTTAACTTCTGAATTAGCATCAAACTCTTCATTTGTACATGCAATTATTACTACCATAGTAACAACTAAATAAAATAAACCTTTCATATTCATAATGTTTTTATTTAAAATAATAAATCAACTATATCATATTGCTCCGAATATACCTTCTAAAAGACATTAAGATTCTAATTATTCCTTTTCCAACAACCTGATAAAATAGGCACCTACTACAGTACGCCCCGTAAATCCTACTATAGTTTTCCCATCCGTATTTATCAAATCAGCCATTGGTGTGCGATCTGTTGTCTCATTCATAAACTTATGAAGCGGCAACATAAGCTTACGGAATTGCATACGGTCAGCACTCAACGAAGCAGACCATACTGTCCAATCCACTTTCGTATAACTATGTCTGCTATCCAACGGACATCCAAACTCATTCATCTTAGTAAGATAGAAATCCGTCTCTTTCTGAATGACTCTCTCCGGGAAAAGATTCAAGTCAAGCAGCCTGTCCCACACCAGATTATACTTCATCCCCCAACTATCCGGCTGGTCAAAAGCCAGTCGGTAATGATCACCCGCATAAGCAGCCATTTCCCATTCTTTAACCATCTCACCGGCAGCGTTCATATACTTCTTTGCTTCTTCTTTCTTATCCAGCATTTCTGCCAGACGCGCATACGCTGCAATACCCAGAATACCTTTGGCGGATAAATTAGCATGATGAGGACAGTCTCCTGCAAAATTATCTGTAGTAAGCTGATCACCGGTATCCGTGCCGTTTTCCAATAAATACTCAGCCCATTGAGTCAATGTCTTCCAATGCTTTTCTGCATACGAAGCATTCTTTTCCATTTTAGCAATAGCAGCAGTCATTATCAATCCGTTTCCTGCTTCTTCTACAGGCATATCACCACCTATCGTCTGCCCGTTTACGATAGGATATCCTCCTAAATCATGCGGAGGAAATGGCTTTCCCCATTTCCCGCTTTCGCTATAATAAAAGAACGGATTAAGCATCGCTTTTACCAAATCGGGATTGTAGCGAAGATATAGCGGTGAAGCCGGATAATATTCATCCACCGGACCTACCTGCGGAGTAAAATAAAGCAATTCTCCATCCGAATCTTCAGACATCTGGAAAGCGGATACAGACTGACGATAAGCCAAAGCACAGAGTTCAGCATATTCTTTTCCTCCGGCAAGGTAAGCATCCGCCATCAATTGACGGTCAAAAGCATAACATTTTGCCATCACTTCTTTATAATCCTTTTCTGCTTCTGCATACAAATCTTCTATGCTTGATTTTCCGTCTTTATTCCAATAAGGTCTTAAATCTTCGCCGAAATAAGCCATTGTATACAGTCCGTCAAAGGCTGCAGTGAGATGTTGCGGGAAATCGCTGTTCATATCCAGCTTCTGTGCAAATGCAGCATAGCGTTTCTCGGCAGACTTTCTCATTTGTTTCAGATCTCCCTCTTTCATAAAGTATGCCCTCATTTCGGCTGCATCCCCCTGTGCACAGGTCACGTCATCCTTTGTTCCCAGATAGAAATATCCCCATGACCGTCCATCTTTCTCTTTATCCACCCATAATTTTTGATTTTCCTGTCCGGTCTTCATCAGAGCCAGTCCATCCTTTTCATATATTTGTGTAGATTGTCCGGCACGAAATGCCTTGTGCGGGTCTATTTCAAAATAAACAGCAACATCATGTTCTTTGCCATCCAATGCTTTAGCCTGATAAGAGATATAATTAACCGGACGGGCAAGTGTCTTCAGATCGTCCAACAGATAAGGAGCGGTAAAGCTAAGTTTCAGTTCCACATCTCCACATTCGAAGGTATAATGCGTCTGGGTTGCTTGCACATCGACAGACTTTTGTTCAGCTTCCCTCAATTCTGCATATAGTCCGAAGTCAACTAATGCACCTCCCATACGATTCTCACAATGAGCGGCAATCACGGCTTTCCCATCTTTCATAGTTTCTGCAATAGAATCCGGGATATTTACTCTGAGATCACTTTTCCACTCATATCCCGTGCTGACCAGTTGCATTCCATTCACATACAATTGAAATACATCATCATGGGAATAGCGTAAATACAGTTGCTTGTTTTTCACCAACGCCGGGTCGAATGTCAGTTCGCGCCTCACCCATATATTAGGTGAGAACCAGGGAGTATGCACATTTCGCTGATCATCCGTGCCGAAGGCCGCCTGTCCTTCTGTCCATGTTGTATCGTCAAACTCTTTGGCTTCCCAATTTTCCTGAGGTTGCTCCATAGTATATCTTCCCGTCCACTCTTTCTCATAAGAGATGGGGGCTACCTTTTCCACCGGCATAGTCGGTTCCTCGGCAAAGAGTCCGAAGTCTACCAATCCTCCTCCCACACGATTCTCACAATGAGCGGCAATCAACGCTTTTCCACTTTTCATTGTTTGCAGAATTGAGTCCGGGACTTCCACTTTAAAGTTTGCTCCCCAGTCATATCCGGTATTCACCAATTGCTTCCCATTGATGTACAATTGAAATACATCATCATGAGAATAGCGCAAATAAATCTTTTTATGCTCCAGAAGATACGGATCAACTTCAACCTCTCTTCGTACCCAAATATTAGAAGAAGTCCATTGTGTTCTTGCTTCCCACATGCCAGGCGTACCAAATGCCCCTTCTGACAATTGCCAGTACTTGTCATCAAAATCCGGTTGCTCCCATCCTTCATCAGGAACTAATGAAGTGAACTTTCCTTCCCACTTTTCATGGTCAAGCGCCATCGGAGCGATAGCTTGCATCGACAGTTCTTTACTACCCATAAAATGATACATAGCACCGTCTACCCGTAAGAAGCCAACAAAAGGAAGTTGTGTGCTGCCGCCAAAAGTCATATTCTGTTTGTTCAGTTCATCCGTCATAGACCAAAGTTTCACATGCGGATGCAAAGTTAATAACGGATAAGCAGGCGCACGAAGGTCACTTTTAGTAGTTTCATCAGAGTAAGGAGTACTTTTGCAAGCTGCCAATAGTACAACAAAAAAACAACTAGTAAGATATTTTGTCATATCTACAATACATTTATCCATTATCCTATAAATCATTGCAAGCCACACAATACCAATAATATGATACAGGCAATTCTTTCTGCCATTCTAATATAAGAAATAGTAGTAGGTTTCACTTTTCTTATAAATACTTTATTTATAAATGACACGATATCTAAAATTGCACATATCCCCATAAGAATAAGGATCCCTAACCTCGTCCAATAAAGGTGAGTGAATACATTTTCACCGTTAAATAAACACAATCCTAGATAAACAATACCAATTAAATAAGCCAAATCAAAACAAATATCACTTTTAGACTTCATATATAATTCTTTTATTTACAACAAACTTGTACTTCAATGTTATTAAAGCCCCATTGGCAGAGCTAAATTAGTGAATATTAAAATCTACCAATAGGGCCTTTACTATTTCTAATCTATTGCAAAACCGAAGGCTACTAACGGGTTATTAAAAAGAAAAGTCTAGCCATCCCATACAATGAGCAAAATCCCCCAATGCGATAGCTACTGCTATTGGGCCTACCACCTTTTTTAAAGCTTCTTTACATAACCCATATGCTATTGCTTTCGTTACACACTTTCCTAAAAATGCGTCCATAACGGTCGTTACACCTGTAGCCTGCAATATGCAATCTAATACCTTATACGGATCGAAGCAACTTTCAGACTCGGTTCTAGTTTTTACAGCAGAAATAGAATTTGCATTAGATTCAAGCATTCCTAAAAAAACTATTCCAGACAAAATAAATGCAGGATCATCTGTTCCTTCAAATTCTTCCCAATCCTTATCAGTAAATCCATGGGATTTTAGCATATTAACAATCGGAGTTGATAAAGCAGCCAATTCTTGTTTGATTTGCTCCTCGTTGATATTACTCTCAGAGCCTCTAGTCGTAGGTGATTCTGTAAGAGTCATAATTTTGGGAAGCACATCAACAAGTTGTTCTTTTAAAGCTACTTCTGAATTAACCACTTCTTCTGAATTAGATTCAAATTCAGACATTCCATCCATTTGCATTTTTTCCGGAAAGACATCCTCACTTCCACACGAATTGAAAATAATACAGGCAAATAATGCCCCAATAATAACAAAAAAAGTTTTCATAACTACAATTGATTAAAATGTTAAACATAAAAATTATAATGATACTTTCTTTTCTTCATTTACTTCTCCACAGATATTAAGAACTAATCTTTTTTTTGACGAATTTGTATTAACCCAAATATTTTTATTAAAATATCCAATAGACAAACCTTTAAAAACTACTTTTATAGAATCTTTTTCTCCGGGTAATATTGGAGCATGTGGCCAGCTTACCACCATACAACCACATGTTGCTTCCACGTTATAAATAACAGATGGTGCATTGGAGATATTAGAGAAATAAAATATATGTTCAATTGATTCATTTAAATTAATCTTCCCCAAATTAGCAACTTCATTTTCAAATTTAATATTAGACTTTGCACAAGAATCCACATCAAATCTTCTCAACATTAATTCTTTCATTGGTAAATCGTACAATTTTCTTTCCCATATATTCAAGCTATCAAGCCAAGCATAATTGGTTTCACCAAAACCATCCATTTTACATAACAAATATTGATTATAGAAATATGGAAGTACCTTTATAGAGCTGTATAAAGAATCCGTATATTCTTGATCAGAGATCAAATGTTTTGTATGTAGATACTGTACCATAAATATCTGATTAATGGTAGAACTAATTAACTGTTCGTCACCATCTAATAAAGATATATCTTTTATACAATCTTTTAATGGATGATTCTTATAGTTACAAATTCTATCTAATATAGAATCATTCGAAAATGAATATGGCACAATAGATACTATATTTCTATTATCCATTATAATAAAGTAATTGGTAGCAAAAGAGTATAATAGTTGATTAAAATATTGATATTCTGAAACATTTATCTCCAAAAAGCGAAACTGTTTCAGTATATCTCTTGCCTCTTTATTATCAAGCATTTCTTTTACTCTTCTATACCTAAATGAAGAAGTGTCAGAAAGAAACAATAAAGTCGGCATTTCTTGACTAATAGTCCTATCTAATAATTGAGTTAATGACAATTCTGCATTCTTACTACAACCTAGAAAGAAGCAAATTATCACCACAAAAACCAACATCTTAAAATAATTACTCATAATCTATTAACGTTATAAATGTAGCCTACTATCAGCACTTCATTAATCCGCCTCATTATTGACCAATTAAGGATCTACCGTATATTCACCACGTTTAATATGTACTATTGCATTCTTTACATTTTTCTTCATCATCAAAATAGAAGATGTCTTAATTTTCATTGGTTTATTGATAATCAGATCTGCCACATCAAGCACTTTTTCTATTTCATTGTTGCTTTTATATAGATAGAACAATTTATAAAGAGGAAGAAAGCGCGAAGGGCACATCATAGATGCACTATTATAATATTTTTCTGCTATATCAAAGTTATTAAGCTGCTGATAACTTTCTCCAATTAGCAATTCTAAATCATAATCCGCCCAATATTGGCGGCATTGCAAAGCAATCTGCAAACTCTTATTATATTGTTTTTTTTCTAATAGAACAGCAGCATAGTTATAAAGGAAATAAGGATTATTTACAAATACTTTTTCCAATTCTTCATATACGGGAAGTGTCTCATTATAAGAATCGGAGAAAGTTAGTTTGGAGATTCGTCCCCACTCTAATTCTGTTTGTGTACGTTCAACCAATTTATAAATGCCAATCATTGAGCAAACTATAACAAAAGCACATGCTATATTTTTCCTCCAAGACACCGTAAAAAAGACTTCTATAGGTTCCCAGATAATTATCAAGACGGATAAAAATGTTATAATCCACGTAAAAGGATAAGTAAATGGATAAGAGAATAACGAAAATATTCCTATTGAAATTAATGTATAAAGTGCTATTTTCGTTTCAATAGTGGAGTTTCGTTTATAACAATAAATCAGTAGAAAAATAAATGCACACAATATCAACAAACCGATAATCCCGAAGTTTAAGAGTATTCCCATATACTCATTGAAAGGATGCTTCACATTATCGGCTAACATAGCATAACGGTTCTGTTGCCCGTATATTCTAAAATATTCAGCTTGATAATCCATATAATGAGCTTCAAAACTACCTAATCCATGTCCCATCCAAGGAGAATCTTTTACCATATTTATGCAAGATTGCCAAATAAGCAATCTACCGTCGGCTGAGTCCTTTTTCATCCAATAACAACCTAAGATTAAAGCGACTAAGCCAGCTAATAAAAAGAATCTCAACATACGTTTATGATTAAGCCTCTGATATAGGAATATAGTGCTAATCGTTGCCAAACTAATGATACCAGCTCTTGAATACGACAAAATAATTGCAACTATTATAATAATCCCCATTATCCATCCTATAAGATGAATATATCTTTTATTATCTTTCAACAAGAGAAAAGCGATAAAAGGTAACCCTATACATAAACACGCAGAAAAACCAGCCGGATTATCAAAACTACCAGTAATTTTATAGATTGAAGGAGAATAACATACGGTAAAATACTGTAGTAGTCCCAATACAGCTTGCAAGAAACAAATTGCAATAAGAACTATTCCTACCAAAAACATATTTACCTTTATTGAATTAGTAAACCATATTGCAATAGTGCAGTACAATACAAATCCTCCAAATACAAACAAAGTAATTAACCACTTCGGTACAATATATGAATCAGTAAAAGAATGAGACTGCATAAATAATGCACTCACGCATAAAATACTAAATATTAATAGTCCTATATAGTCTCTCAGCCTTGCCATAAAAGTATATATGTAACATATTCGAAATCACATAAAATACGTGCAAACACAACACGCATTAACGTCGAATATTTATTTCTCGCCAGATAATTGCTCTAATGTTCTTAATAATTTACGAGTGTTTCCTCCAACATTTACCGCTTTTACTATCATATTTTTATCAACTATAATATTGGAAGGATACATATAAATCTTTAGTATATCAGTAAATTCTCCTTTATAATTAGGAACAATTCCTATATCCTCCCACTCTAGATTCAGTCTTTTCATCAACTTCTGTACTTCTTCTGGAGAGTCAGGAGTTAACCCAACAAACTGAACATTCGGATAATCTTCAGCAAGTATATTGAGAACAATAAGTTCCCGAATGCAAATACTACAATGCCTGTTCCAAAAACATATAACTGTATACTCGGATTCATCAAAGTCAACCGGCTTTCCGCTAATATCACTTAAATCAACTTTAGGAAGAGTTTCACCTATCAATGTTTCAAGTTTAGGGTGTTTATAAACTAAATGGATTTCTGGTATTTCATCTGTTCCTTTAATAGAAATTATATATCTATGAGTTTCTAGAGAATCCCCGTGAGCCTGCTCTGTAATAGGGTTACCTTCTGCATCAAAATACAAGAAAGTTTTACCTTCTATGCGAACTAAATTATCACCCTGAGTTACTTTTTGAGCGAAACAAGTAAAAGGCAAGAATAGAAATAAGATAAGATTTTTTATTTTCATAATACAAAAAATAGAATGGGGTTAAATTATAAATTAGAAGTTAACCCCATAAATAAATATGACCTAAAATTTCCCTTGACGCTTATGCAAATCACAATATTCAGATTCACCTCGTTGACACATGCAACTGACTCCATAGTCTGATGCAACAACTACACATTCAGAACATTTCTTTCCATTAGTGCTTTTACATGAATATATTGTAACCTCAACCTCTGTTCCATTTTCTTCACGGCTTTTAATTTTAGCCACGTTCAGATCATTCTCCAATAATGTATTCGCAATGATAACATTCTTAGAATAACCATCATAAGTTGTATATGCCACTTCTGCAATAAAACCTTGGTCAGCATCATGATAAATAATATCACCAATCTTTATGTCCTTATTTTCCCCAAAAGCTTCTTCTGCAACCTCAGCGATTAGACTTGTCAATGATTCAACGCTCCTTGCTATTTTTTGACCATTTGGAGCAGTCAAATTTATATCAATTCTAGTTTCATCATTATACTCCAATTCCTCATTATTACAACTTCCCAATATGAAGCTTAATAATATTATTATCAATAAACTCTTTTTTTTCATATGTTTAATAAGTATATTTATACAATTCACATCCTTCTGAATTCCCATTATCGCACCAACAATGTACTTGATTATGGTTTTCGTATTTAACAAGTCGACACGCTTTACATTTATTATTAGCTGCCTTTTTACATTTATAAGTAACGGTTTCGCTTTCTTCTGAACCATCTTCCCTTCGAGTTTTAACCTTTGGCATAGAAATACCTTTTTTATTAGTAATAATCAAATTACTTTCAATGCCATCTTTTGTTTTATATTCAATCTCTGCAAAGAATCCAACAGAGAGTGTATCATATTCAATACTTACTATTTCGAAGTCTTTACTTTCTTCATGTCCTTCTTCAATAATAAAAGCTAACCTCTCTTTTAAAGCATCGATATTTTCTGCAAGATACTCACCACTAGGAGCTTGTAAGTTTAGAAGTTTTTCATTGGGAGTAATCTCATCTTCATATAAGTACTCTTCTTGGCTACAGCTACCCAAAACCATCACAGTAATTACAATAATACTGATATTCAATAAAAATGTTATTCTTTTCATTATAGTCAAATCAATTGTTTAATATTTACTCAATAAATTCCTTTAAATACCACATATAAGTCATCAATTCATAGAACCTCCTTTCTTTCTGATAATATACTATTCGCTATTATTTTTATTCTCTTTATAGGTCGGATACTATTGGATTTTAAAAATATTTCCCGTATTACCTGACCTTCTTTATTTGCTGTAAAATCGAAATTAATATTTTGTGATTGGTGAGGAGAGATAGTATACGTTTTCTCTCCTCTAAGAGTTACACATGAACAATCAAGTTGAATATCCAAAACTTCAAGAGGTGTTTCACCCATATTAGAAATTGATATTTCAAATGGTTTAGCAATATCCTTTTCGCAATTATCTAAGTGTATTAACCCTTCACACTCCAACACTGGTTCCATCCTTGGATCATAGTTAGGATCAATAATACCTTTCGAAAAAGAGAAAAGTTCCGGATAAACTTCCAATTCAAAATCATTATTGAAAGTCAGTAAATGTTTAGCTGCCGATTGGGCAATATTATTTTCTTTATGGTTCAATGAATTCATTATTCTTAAGTAATCAACATAAGGATGTTTGATAGAATCTAATAGATTATCAATCCGAGACTCAATATTCACTCCTTTCTCAAGATCAAGCTTACATTGTAAAATCTCATTTAGCAATGGAATGAGTTCTCTTTTTTCCATTGAGAAATTATTATAATATTTCAATTCTTTACACATCAAATCCTTTTTGACAACTTGTTTTATACAATTAAAACATTTACGAGAAGCACCTGGAATTATATCAACAAGCTCACCAGAAGACGTAAAAATACATGTTATTGGAGCTGAATTTGAATATAGCCATTGTCTATACCAGCTATTTTGGGGCATTTCTGTATTTATAACATTAAATATAGCCCCAATATTACTTTTCTCTAGACGTTCCTCATATATCTTAGAAGTCACATCAGCCGTATCAAGTAAAACAATACAGAAGCTCTGGTTCTCCTCTGCAGCTTTTTGTTTTACCATATTAAACTCCTCATTCTGCAAAACTTCTTTTTGTTTAGTACTACAACTAACAGCAACAAAGAGTATAGTTAATAAAAGTATTGAAAAATAGCTTCTCTTTAATTCCATAATAATATCATTAGCAAATAAATTATAAATTCTCAATTATAGTTCCTTTTATTAAAAGCTCTTCTATATCATCTTCTACATTAGATATGATATATATCTTCTTATGAAAATAGCCATTCAGTTTCCTTACGTCTAATGTTACTTTGATCTCACTTTTTTGACCTTTTACAATTGGAGACTTAACATAATCAACCTTAACGCATCCACATGAAACATCCACTTTTTTTATCACAAGAGGTTTTGTTCCCATATTGGCAAATTGGAAAGATGTTGTTACAAATTCATTTTTCTTTTTATCGATAGTTCCTAGATCAATTACTTCATTAGAAAAAGAAAATACTGGTTCTTCTTCATTCATATTTGATTTTAATAGAGTTGAGCTACTCGATGCCATTTGGCTATTATCACATCCACACAAAATAATTATAAACATCAATGTTATAAAGTATCTCATAATCAGCATAAATTTACATTTTAAACAGCTTATCTATTACAATAATTTTTTATCAAATGAAAGTCATATATCCATAAGGTCATAAAGACTATCAATATCTCGCAAGTTATACTTCCTCTACCTCCATGATTGCTTTTCCTTTTCATACACAAAGATTCTTTCTTGAACTCCTCTGGAATAATTTTTCAGAAGTAACAATACATTAGCAGGAACACCTTTGTATGCCAATGAATCTGTTTCAGATACTTTTTTACCAAGAGACTCCCATTTATCTTTTCCAGTACAGTAAAACAACTCATACTTATCACCTGAACGAATATAGTTATCATAACTCCGAGGCGTATAAACAATTCTTCCTATCTGCTTAGGAGTTCCAAGATCAAGACCTGACCAACCACCGGAAGGCTCAACATAATCAAAAGAAGTTGTGACATCCCCATCAAATACATTTGTATACTCATGCGAACCATCTTTTTGAAAACATCCGGGAGTACCTATAACTTTACCTTTTAAAGAAGCGGTATCATTAGGAGTATAAAAAGCCGCCTCCGCAATATTACAGTGTGAATCTTTGGGACCTATATATCTGACATAGCGATACGGTTTTGAAGAATACGATTGAACAACAGTCTGTAATCTTTTCGGTTTCTCGTTTATCAAGTACAAGACTTCTTTTTCACGAAAATCAGGATCATTGCTTCCTTCAAATGTTCCGCCTATCATACGATTCAAAAACATCTCATCTGCCCGCAAAGTATATTTTGCGAACAAAGTAACATCCTGTACACTATCCGAAGGAGTGAAAAAATGAAACTCATTGGAAACATTGATTTCAAAAGGATCGGTCCAAAAACGAAGTCGTCCTCGCTCGTAAGTGGCAACCCGCATGACAGGTCCTTTTTGTATATCCGTAAAGACAATGTTTTTACCATCGAACTCTGTCCACGCAACAGGCTCCCAATCCATCCGTTTGCTGGCACATAGATAAGCAATTCTTGAACGTGGCTTACCTTTATATAGAGCGTCCTTTGGTATGTGGAGTTCTTTCTTGAAATATTTGGTATAAGGGAAAGTAATATCTACGATATGCGGATCTTTGAAAAGAGGAACAATAGCAGTATCCAATTTCAGCATTTCTTCCTGCATAGCACGATTCAGACTAAAGGTATTGCGATAGACCTTTATCTTGGGCATTCCACACATTACGTCTTTTCGTACTTCACTCACACCGTTAGGAAATTCATGATAATAAAGTATGCCATACTTATCTGTAAATGCCACCCATTGATGGCTGTCATTCTCATCACCGCGAATCGGCATGAAATCAATTGAACACGGAATACCCAACGCACGACAAACATAAACGACAAAGTCTGAAAGTTCCCGGCAACTACCTGCTTTCAGTTGCGCAACTTCCGGTCCCACATGAGGAAGGCTGGCAGGAACGGCAGTAGTAAATACCACTCCTCCTTTACGAATTGAATCGAGCAAACAACGGGCTGCCACAATCGGGTCTTCTTTATCAAGTACTCCGGATGCACGTAAAGAATCGAGCAAAGGATTATACTTCTGATAAATAGATTCACGCCAGCTAGTCAAGGTCTCGTCACCAATACGATAAGGAAGAAGATATTCACAAAAATCTGCAAACGAAACATGTTTCCCCCATGGTTGTTCCTGCCACACCTTAAATGACCATTCAATATTATTACATAAATAAGCAGAATCAACAGTTTCAATATCTCTATAGGATTGCAAAGAATCTAAATACAATGCCCCATACATGTGACAAACAGAGTCAGCCACTACTTGGGGAGAAATCCCCAATCCACGTGTTTCCTGTAGTAAAGTATAGTAAGTAAGATATCGGTCCAACTGCTTGCCCTTATAATAGGTGTAATAAGGCATGTTCTCTATCAAAAAACAAGCGGCCTTATATTTCAAACTATCCGCCGGATCAGTTTTATAATGAGATAAGACCTTTTCCAGTTCCACACGGTTCTCTCCTGCCTGCTGAAGAGCGGTTTCAAGGAATGAAACCATTGGAGTGCATTTTTCTTTTTCAGCACATGAAAAGAAAAAGAGACTACCAATTGCTACGAGCAAAAAGACAGATACCAACTTTGTGAATATTTTCATAATTATCAGAAAAATAGAGATAAATGATTTCGTGTTATTTTTCTGCAAATTTACAAGTTCTTTTGCCATAGAAAAAGAGGGCGTTACACTCCTACAGCATGTAGAATGTGCCACAGGAGGATTACAGCGAGGATATTTTTTTATTTTCCCTAATATTGTAACAACCGAAATACCCCAAACTTTCCTTCTCTGACCACATATTATCCTTTTTTGAATGAATATTATCCTTTAAAGTGATACCAACATTCAGCCCTTTCAGATTTGACATCCTAATAGTATAGATCAAACGCTGTACATCTTTAGTTCAATCGTAGTACATCGTCTACTCCAACGTTGTACATCTTTTACTCAACTGATGTACAAGAATCAGACAACTTAAGTACTTCTCATTATCAAGTCTTGTACTTATCAGTAAGTAGTTAAGCTTAATTTTTTATTTCGGATAATAACGACTGGACTAAACCTTAACAACGAATGTGTTACACCAATAAGCTATCATATAGCGCCTGTGAGCTTTCTAGGAGCGATTCTCCTTCATATTTTACACTAAATTGTAACATCACAAACATGACCAAATTGACACTAGACCAAATATTTTCCTTTTATTGAATGATTATTATCCCTAAAATAAGTCTATTTTTCGTTACTTTGCATACACATTTAAATAAAACAGAATATGATCACAAAAAAGAAAAAATACACTTTGTATTATGTAATGGCATTAGCCTGCGGACTGGTAGCTTCCTTTTTTATTTATAGTTGTAGCGCAGACGGATATTACTCTGACGAAATAGAAAAAAACGAGGTAACTAATACACGTGCACTTTCATCAAGAATGATAAATAATGGAAGCACTCTTATTGATTCCATCGCCAGTTCAGATGAATTTTGGGAATTCGAAATGAGCTCCGAGCTTTTAGCAGATAAGTTTCATGAGTACACTTCAACTTTAAGTGAAGAAGAATATGACAAACTTATGGAAAATCTGAATGATGATGACTACGTGGAAGACTTCATGAGAAAAGCTAATCTGGAAAATGAACTACAGCAACTGGCAAAAGCTAAAGAAAACCTGATTAAACATACAGGATTTTTAAGGTTAAGCGCAGATGAACGGACACAACTCTTTATACTATATGCAGAAAGTAACGAACTTACAAAAGTAAAACTCCTGAAAACACGCGAAGAAGGAGGAAGTACTAGTAGCTGTGAAGAACAAAAACAAGCGGCATATAGGCAGGCAAAAGCTGATTATGACAATGCTGTCGCTAACTGCAAGAAAGGTCCAGTGTCATCTGCTTGCTTAATACAGGCAGCTGCAAAATATGATAGAGCCAAAGATATAGCAAACAAAGAATACAAAGAATGTATAGCTAATAAATGAAAATAGTTAAATATTTAATCTTATATAATATAATGTGGGGGATTAGCATCACTATGTGTTACTTTCACCGCTTTATTGATGATATAAATTATTCTCTTCAAGACTTCCTTATTACTTTCTTTGAACTTCTAGCATGGATTGTGCTCATAATCGGAGCCATCGACACATTCCCTCAAAACAAATATTCGAATAAACGCGTATGGTTTTACTATGCTATTATGGGAGGATTTATATCAGCAATCCATTCTTTTATAGGACTAATAAACATACTAGAGATTACCTAGTGTAACTCCTGCAAGAAGGTTTCCATGTCTTCATCTTCGATACCTAAGTTCGCACGGACACGAGACCTCATGGCACGGCAAGCACCATCGCTAATATCAAAAATAGACAAGATCTCTTTCTTTGTTTTCCTCATCCTAATAAGTACGCAATATACAATATGACGTGGAGGTATTTTTATTTGCTTATTTTTCAACCAAACAAAAAAGTCAGGATCAATCGCGCGGCATCCTTCTATTAATGTAAGGTTCTCACTGGCAGTTAATTGATATATAGATTGATTTTCTAAAAGTCTGCGCACAAATACAACGCCTTCCAGCACAGGTGGAGGAGAAGACAGCAGTTCTTGAAGCCGTTTCTCTTGAAGAATTGTTTTTTGCCGTTCAATTTCCAATGAACGATAGAATGAGATAGACAACTTAACTATCCCTGCTATTGCCAAACCGACAATGACCAGCACAGGTAAAGTATAAGCAGATAGTACAGGAGCCAATTCTACGTGAACCTCCTTAGGCATAACAACATAAATCTGATCTCCAACAATCAATAAAAAGGCAGCAATACATTGCCAATCAGTTATCTCGGAGGACAATCCAGATGTTCCTTTCTCACGAAGTGTCCATAGGAGTGCGCCCACAAAGAGAATCAACCACGCAAAAAGATAAAAAGATGACGAGAATGCATCAACATACATTCTTGGGAAAAACATCTGAAACAGATAAGCAGCCAACAATACAAGGCAACAGAGCAAACCACCTGCCAACCTACTCTTTATAAAGTCAGCGAATTGTATTGTTACTCTTTTATTCATCGTATCTTATTTTAAACACTGCAAAGATAAAACATTCCCATTATACAAATCCATTAACAGGCTATTTTATTTGAGCATGAATATGAATGAAACAATGATTTTCCTATGTCGGAAACAACCAATATAGAAGAGCAAGAAAAATAATGTATACCAATATTCTTATCTCTTTGTATATTTTATTATGACGGAGAGGATAATCTAATATCACTAAAACAATGAACCAAATAGCTATCATTTTCGTTGGAAGCTGTTTATTCAAAGGATCACCAAAAAGTAAAAAGAAGCCTGCCAACACCAATATAATATTGATTATCAAAACAACTGCATATCTCATATTATTATACATTTAAGGAAATACAAAATAGAATACACAGAGAAGCACTGTGGCTATAATGTTCCTTATCACCCCATAAATTTTATTATGACGAAAAAGGAAATCAAGCAGCAACGTTACAAGATACCAAGCTATTACGACTTGCGTCAAATCATATTGCCGTTCCAAAGGGTCCATGAATATTATACATATATCAATGGACATCAACACAATGGTTATAATCCAAACCATTGTGTTTTTTATAGTTATATTCATTTTCAATGATAGATAAATCTGTCCAATCAATAATAGACTTTCTTGTTTTCTCTGGAAAGTACCAAATAATCGTCCACTTTTACATCAAAATAAGACTTAGCTTTACCGTCATCATTGGAAGGCAACTCCTCTTTATCAGTCAGCGCCTCTATTATATCGATTTCCTTCACGTTCTTTTTCAATTTGGGGAACAACAGGCTGACATATATGTATTTACGATTGCAACCTTTAATAATCATCAACTTATCCATAGGTGCGCCACCATCGTATCCTCTCACCATGTATTCATCACCGGTTTTCTTATCTACTATTTTAAATCCCGGGCTATAGTACATCCATTGCCAGTCGAAATAGATGGGTTGCAGGAACGTAACTTTAGTATCATCTTTCCTTCTTTCAATAGAATGCAATAAAGGCTTTGTACCCATGCCATGCTCATAGGTTCTATCGGCAACGATCTCTATGCTATCTTTAGGAGCTGTATAAGCCGCATCAAATAACTTTTGATCGCGTGTCTTGGCCTGTTCGGCAGCGTCATCCCTTACCAACTCTCTTGATTTCTGAAGCTTCGGCATCATTTCCTGCACCATTTCCATTGACAGCTGTTGTATCATCGGCATTGATTCAGTTGCAACGGCAGTTGCAGTCTCCCCAAGTTTTCTTCCCGCAGGAGATTCATAAAAAGCAACCACTTTTTTCAGTTCATCTAATGTCATGTGTTGCTGGTAAATAGGAGCATATACTTCCATGACTTTATCTTCAATCTTCCGTGTCCATTTTGAAGCAAAATCTTTCCAATAAGCCTCATCTTGTTGGAAAGGCCCATTTTTCATACTCGCCATCAATTGAGACATTATAGCTTCAGAGGATGCCGAACTGCCGGAAAGCGTCATGATCTTTTTTAGTAAAGTTTTGTACTCGTCGGTCTGGTCTGAATTCTGAGCCGAAGCCGGTAAAATAGAAGTAAGCGATGTGGCTACGCAGATCACCATTAAGAAAAGGATTTTTTTCATCATATAATAGTTTTGTTGATGAAGTCAAGTTAACTTCATTGTGTTATACATTCTTACAAATATACTCTAATTATTATTAGAATACAAACAAATAACGGACATAATTATAAACTGCGGCAATTATTGTCTGATTTACCGGAATTTCTTTATTGCATTCCCCAAGTAATAAATAGGGTGTCTGTATTGAAATCAGACTTTTTTAGATTAAAACAATAGGACGATTGTTACAATTCAATGGATAATACCTTTTTTTTGCAATGATAATAGTTTGAATATCAATCATAAACCACAAAATCAAGTGTAACATTCCCTTTTTTCACACTTAAAAGATTCGTACCTTTGCAAAAAGAGTATGAAGTCCTAAAAAAGAACATGACATCCATTTAATTTTAAATAAATATCACTTATGAATCGATTAAGACATTTAATGTCATTATGTATTTTTATATCACTAATGGCATGCGAACAAAATGAAGACTGGGTTGTAAATGAACCGATGCAATCATTTGAAGAAAATCCAGAGTACGCTCCTCTCAATACTATTCCTGATTGGGTTAGTGAAAAAGTGACACCTAAAGAATACGAACTATGGAGAACCATGAGTTCAAGGTATGAAATAAATTATTCCTTTTTAAAAAAGGATATTTCAGAAAAAAGGAAAAAAGAAATCTATGATTGCATCAACAACATCTGTGAAAGAATAGAAAAAGGGCAGATTAATAAATATGAAGGATTCCTAAATATAGCAGATGAAGATGGCACCACCCTATCAGACTCACAATATTTTGGCAGAATAGCAACAAGATCACCAGAAGGAGGAGCTGAATATAAGACAAATGGATGTACATTGTATACACATAGCTTAGGTCCCTATATAAAAGCTGCTGTTACTTACAAAAAATCCGATGATGATGTTACAATTACGTCATCGAGTGTTTATACGGGATCACCATATTTAGGAAATGACCCGAGTTTTTCTGGTGCTTCCAGTGTTTCTTACGATAAGGATAAGAAATTAATAGCCGCATCGTGTAGCGGAACTTTATCATTCAAAGATGGATCCAGAAAGGTTGAGGTAACTGTACAAAAGACAGGATTCATGATCCCATGATCAATTTGAATATACACAAGATTAATCTTGGTACAGTTAGTACTCTTTTGTGATTTTCTATTCAGATCTTGAAAAAAGTTATAGAACAATTAAAAATAATAGTCACCATGAACAACATTCTAAGTACCAATCATACGTCCATCTATAAATTATTATTCGTCCTATTTTTTGCAGGGATTTGTAATCTGCCATTTAAATGCAATGCTCAGGAATACTCCAAATTGGACGAAGTACCACAGTGGGTCAAAGAAAAAGTTAATCATGAGGAATATAAATTATGGGAAGTCATGAGTTCTGTTTTTCAAATTGACTACTCTTTTCTCAAAAAAGATATCTCTCAAGAAAGAAAAAAAGAAATACTTCACCTCTTGCAAAACACTGTGTCAAGAATCCAAAATGGTTCATACAATATCGAAAAAGGCTCTTTATTTTGTGTAGCTGATGAATTTAAAATTGACTCCTTGACAAATTGGAACACCGAAATCTTAGAATGCAGGAAAAAAAGCGGTATTATTTATTCCAGCAGGGACGGCTATGATGCGCATTATAAACTAACTGTGATTTATGGATATGACAAAATGAATAAAAAAGTATATCCGATAAAAAATGAATTAGAGTGTATTAGTTACTCCGGAATAGAGATTACATGCAACGACCTGCCAATTGTAAAATATAACGAAGTCGAAGGAAAGCTGCAAGGAACCTGCTACGGAAATCTTTTCTTCAAAGACGAAAAAGGTGCGACTCACAGTGAAGATTTCACCAAATATTTCGTCTTAGAGCCTTGAAACAGCAACTAATATAAATAAATGAAAAGCATTCCAGTTTCTTCTATTCTATATTTTCTGTTGAGTTTGGGAGTCTTATTCGTAAATGCAAACACATTTACAGATTCCCAAATTTTCCCTAAATGGATTTTTATGTTCGCAGGATTAGGAGTAATTGGATGTCTTTTTTCATTTTATCTTTTCCTGGGAAAAAGGTTTGTTTGCAATGCAAAATGTTGTTACTACACGGTTATTATATCTTGTTTTCTTCAAGCCGGATACGGTATATTACAATTTTTCAATATACTGTCTTCACATTCCATCACCTACAATGTTGTCGGTAGCTTTGATAATCCTGCCGGTTTTGCAGGAAGTTTATGCGCAGGGTTACCATTTACCTTCTATTTTTTACAATATTCAAACAAAAAGGTTCAATGGGCCAGTTGGTGTGCATTGTTTGTTATTGTCTTAGGAGTATTGCTATCAGAATCTCGCGCCGGGTCAATTAGTATATTTACCGTATTAGTAATTTACTTTATTCACCAAAACAAGAATAAGTTCCACTATAAAAAACATATCGGTAGCTTCTTACTCTGTCTATCCTTTCTGCTGATTAGCATATTTGTCATTTCTGTAACAGTCTATCATCTAAAAAAAGATTCGGCAGATGGTAGATTATTAATATGGCGTTGCACATGGGAAATGATAAAACATGAGCCTTTTACAGGATATGGAGTCGGAGGATTCAGCGCACACTATATGGATTATCAAGCCCAATATTTCAAGGAACATCCGGATAGTCAATTTGCAATTTTAGCAGACAATATTAAGAGTCCTTTTAATGAATACCTTTCTGTCGGAGTCCAGTTTGGTATTCTAACTTGGGTACTTTTGATAGCTGCTGGTATTTTCTTGATTCTTTGTCACAGGAAGCACCCAACCAAAGCAGGATATGTGTCTCTGCTCTCTTTACTTTCCATTGCAGTTTTTTCTTTTTTCTCTTATCCATTCACTTATCCCTTCATTTGGATTATTAGTGCATTAAGTGTTAGTACTTTAATAGGAAAAGCCTATGAAAATACCTTGTTTCAAAAAACAACAATTATAAAAAGAGGAATTGCTTTTTTCTTATTAATAGGAAGTTTATTTTTGCTTATTGAAGTGGTGAGCAGAATTAAAGCAGAACTGGAATGGGGAAAAGTAGCGCATATGTCGCTCTGTGGACGAACCAATGACATGTTACCACGATACCATAATTTACTACATACTTTTAGAAGAAATCCTTATTTCTTATATAATTACTCTGCCGAACTTTGTGTTGCCGAAAAATATAAAGAATGCTTAGCAATAACGGCTATTTGCTGTAATTATTGGTCAGATTACAATTTAGAATTAGTACAAGCAGAGGCATATATTGGCCTAAAACAATATGATGCAGCCAAACATCATTTAGAGAAAGCTACCTTAATGTGTCCTGTAAGGTTTATACCTCTTTATAGGTTACATTATGTCTACATGAAACAGGGAAAGGCAGAAAAGGCAAATAGGCTGGCTCAATTAATCATAGAAAAACCTATAAAAAAGAATTCTACAATCATTCAAAAAATTAAGGCTGAGATGAAACATCATTTATCGAGAAAAACATGTTTGTACTAAAAGCATACACAACAGTGCATTTGGAAGGCGAAAACATAAATAAGAATACGCCTTTTATGGTCGAAGAGATTGCCAAAACTTTAAAGGCAAACAAATAACGGACATAATTATAAACTGCGGCAATTATTGTCTGATTTACCGTTTCTCTTCGTCCAAGCAACCCTATAATCGCTTAATTTTCACTTATTGTTATCAGTTTTTCGTAAGGACATCTTCATCGTTCCACCCGGGTAGAACGAACTGTCTACGTCTGTGACACGATCGGTTTACCCAGGTGCAATGATCAGTTCACCCGGGTGGAACGATGAAGATGTCGGTAAGATAATATAAGAATGTAAGGGAGATATGCTAAGGACATAAGTGTCACAACATACAAATGATAGGCAGAGTAAAATCAATACAGCTGTAGTCTGTAGCAGAAAGAATGATGAGAGACAACTTAAAAAAGGATGAGAGATACACTGTTTGGGAGCATATTATGGGATAAAACGATGAGAGACACCCTGCTCCGAAGGTATCTCTCATTCATTATTCATCTAGTTATCTGATCTTTACAGAAAGACAGTGAGACCGTGAGACTAAAATATTTTTTATTTCTTGGGAGCGAGCAGATTATTCCTTATCTACAGAAAATTTAAAGATACACTGACTCATGTATTTTTCTCCCGGGCGAAGCACAGCCGAAGGCCATTCCGGTTTGTTCGGAGTATCCGGATACTTCTGAGTTTCAAGACATACGGAAGCACGCTGATTATATGTGATACCTTTCTTTCCTGTCAGAGAACCATCCAGAAAGTTGCCGGCATATACCTGAACACCCGGTTCGTTGGTATATACATCCAGTACGATACCCGTTTTGGGAGATTCGAGTGAAGCACATTTACGGGAAATATCCCCTTTGGCATTCAATACCCAGTTATGGTCATAACCATTTCCATTCTTCAATTGTACAAAATCGTAGTCGTTAATGCGTGCCCCTACCGGAGTCGGAGTGCGGAAATCCATCGGAGTACCTTCTACCGGAACAATCTCGCCGGTTGTCATGAATGTGCTGTCTACCGGAGTATAATAATCGGCATCCACCATCAACAAGTGGTCTGCATTGCTTGCTGCATCACCATCGAGATTAAAATAAGAGTGATTGGTCATATTTACGATGGTCGGCTTATCCGTTTCTGCTTCATAGCGGATATCAATTGCATTATCGTCTGTCAGTTTCATCAGGACTTTACAGGTAATGTTACCCGGGAAACCTTCTTCGCCATCCGCAGCGACATAAGTCAGTTCCACTTCTTGCGGATTCGGTTGCACAGCGTCAAACACACGATACTGGAATCCATTGGGACCGCCATGCAGGCAATGACCGTAATTATTCTGAGGCAACTGATATTCAATGCTGTCCAATGTGAATCGACCTTGATTGATACGGTTTGCGTAACGACCGATGCTGGCACCAAAATCAGAAGGTTTGCTGATATAATCCTGAATAGAATCGAAACCTAAAACTACATCCTGCATCTTACCGTCTTTATCGGGGACCATCACAGAAACAATGCGTCCACCAAAATTCGTCACACAAACTTCCATGTTGTTCTTGTTACGAAGGGTGTACAGATCGGTTTTCTTACCACCTACTTCAGTCTGGAAGTTAGTTCTTAACAGGCCGGAGTCGGTTGGTTGCTCGGCTTTCGGGGTACAAGCAGCTACAAAAAGGGCAGAAACAGCCCATAATGCTAAATTCTTCATGGTTGATATAAGTATTATTATAAATTAGTTCAACGAACATCTTTTATTTAGATTGCAAAATTGGCGAAATTCTGATAGTTTGGAGGCAACATTCTTTCCAAATAATAGCACAAATCAGTCATTTCGCCAATGATGCAATCATAAACACTTATATCTTTCTAAATCAAAATGATTTATCTTATAACAAATTCAAGTAAACTGATTCCATCACCAGTTACTCCTTTGTATTCGGGAAAGCCGATATTCTCAACCGGGCCGCTCCCATCGGAATCAATGTAATCTCTTCTTTAGCGCCTTTCACCGCATCTTCTTCGGGCAATACACCGCAAAGTCCAGTTTCGTCAATCTGCCATTCGGGGATAATCCGGCCGGTAGCTTTCACTTCCAAAGGCACATTGGCCACCGTGAACGGGAAGTTATCAGCAGGCCAGGACTTACGAACGACTTTGAAGTTCTTCAAAGGCTTTTTCTTATCCAATACCAACGAATAGTTCCAGGGACTGTTAGCATAGATTTCAGTAGTAGGCCACTTCTTCGGGTCAGCACCTTTCTGCCATTTGGAGTCACCGATAGCCGTTTCACGACTGTCTTTTTCTATATATTTCTCGTCAATCTTCAGAGATAAAGTCAACGGACCATAATCCACACTTACACTGTTCTTATTGACTTGCCACGTACGCATGGACAAAGACATCGGAAGAGTCATTTCTACTTTATCACCATCCGCCCATTCGCGTTCGATACAAAGGTATTTACCGGATACAGGTTTCACACTGATCTTCTTTCCGTTGACACGCACTTCGGCTCCTTCAGTCCATGAAGGAATGCGGAGGTAGAACGGAAAATCGACCTTTTCATCGGTAGAAACGGTGAATTTGATGCCTTCTTCAAAAGGATAGTTAGTCTCTTCGTGAAGGACGATTTCTTTTCCATTACCCACTTTTACCGTAGCTTTGCAAGCAGCATAGATGGCGGCAGCAATACCGTTGTCGGGAGTTGCCAATATCAGATGTTCCGAAAAATAAGGCCAGCCTTGTGCATGGTTATGCTGACAGCAACGGCTGCTGAACGGATTCATGGAAAGGAACGGACCACGGTTGTCAATACCCGGATGATGGTTCTTTGAGTCACTGACAGTATGATTCGGACAAGTGATGTAGCGCAAAGCCTTGAAGTCCGGCATCACAGCGGCAGGATAAGAGTTGAAAGCTACTTCTTCGCAATGCTCAGCCCACATCGGGTCACCTGTCATACAGAGCATGATCTCATCGGAAGCCATCTGTTCCACCAGTCCGCAGGTTTCCACTCCCTGACGAGGATCGATATATCCCAGACGGGCATTCTCGTCGGCACCGAACATACCGCCCGGAACCTGGCCAAAAGTGCGACGGATCAAATGATGTACATTATAAGAGGCTTTGAGCATGGCGGAATCTCCGGTCTGCATATAATAAGTGGCAGGTTCGCGGAAACACTGGGCGATGTTCACATTGTGCCAGTTGGGCAGGGAGGTTGATTTTGTCCAGTCGGCTGTGTTGCGGTGAATCTTCTTGGCAAGGTCCAGCAGGAAGGCATCTCCGGTATGGTTATAAAGCCAATAGATACTGATGATGTTGTCACCGCCACGGCTGTTTTCCCAATAGTCTTCCAGAAGTTTATCGTCGGGGACAGTCATCTGCCATTTGAAGTAGTTCGTCATCAGGTCAATAACCCGTTGGTCCTGAGAATACTCATAATAAGATTGCAGACACCAGAGCATAATCATCTGTGCCCACAACTCACGCTTGCCGTTCCGTTCGTTGACAGGACCGAAGTATCCATCGGGCTGGCAACTGGCAAATACACCTTCAATCCATGTTTTTGTTTCTGCAATCATTTTCGGGTCATTCAGGATATAGGCAAGGTTGCCATAACCTTTCAGCCAGTAAGGTACTTCTTCCCAGCCATGATCACCACCGGTTGTCAGCCAGGCGTTATTATCTTTCTCCAGCCAGGCACTGATTTCTCCCAGATGTCCGGTCAGCCCGTCACGTTGCAGTTCGAGGTACTTCTTTACCCAGCCTTCCGGCTGGATGCTGCCGACAGGCAGCTTAATAAAGTTCAACGGACGGAGCGGGGCCCGATAGCTCACATAATTCACATTCGTCGATTCTGTGTCGGGGCGGTCCATCACCCTTACAGACTCACTGGCAGTGCGTGTAGTAAAAGCTGCTGTCAGTAACCCGACAGTCAGCAGCGTACCCGCAACACTTATTTTAAAAGATCGTTTCTGTTTCATTTTGAATATTTTTTTGGGGATGACTTAAGAGTCGGTAGTTTCTCCAATCTCCTCCTTCGGGAAGGAGGAGAGTTTTAGATACTACTGGCTTTTTAGTCAGCCTTGTTTTAAATTCGGTTTATTTATAATTATAAATCAATTCTCCGCCTTTTATCAGTTCATTGTGAGATATACGGTAGTCAGCAATCTTTTTCCCGTTGAAATGGATACTTTTGATCGGTGCGTCTTTCTTTTTCCGTCCTTCTGTCTGAATAGTAAGTACGTTTCCATTCGTCAACCGCAACAGTACCCTGTCGAAAAGCGGAGAGGTCAGATCATAGTATTCATCTCCCACAAGCAGAGGATAGAAACCCATTGCCCCGAACACGTACCAGGCACTCATCGTACCGTCGTCTTCGTCCATTTCGGGACTATACCCTTCGGGGGCATTCTTGAATGCTTTACCCAGATAAGGAGTCTTAAATTCCGAGTTGCCTCCATATTTATGGATCATCGGTTCGGTCATCAGACTGCGTACTATCTGCTGGGTTTTCTCCGGTGCCCCAAGTCGGTTGAACAGGTAAGGAACATGGATATCCGGTTCGTTTCCCTGATTATAAAGGTGATGGTCGAAGAAATAGGTAAGCTGCGAACGAAGAGAGTCCTGCCCTACCCATTCTATCATTTTATCAATGTATTGTGGAGCCGCCCATCGGTATTGCCAACGGGTTCCCTGATAGAGTCCGTTGTTCTTCATCACTTCAAAAGCGGGAGTCACATTCATAAATTCCTTTTTCCATGTTTCTTCAAAAAGAGAGACCGAACGTTGCCGGTATTGTTCGGAATCCGCCTTTTCACCGATGATTTCCGCAATCTTTGCCATTGCCCACAAGTCATATGCCGATTCCATCTTCTGGTCGGGCGAACGCATGGGCAACCGCTCCATTTCCTGCTTCATACCAGCGTATCCTTTACGGAAATCAAGGTTGGTAATTCCTTTCCGGTAAGCGTCCAACAAAAGAATTACGGCATGTTCCGTACGTACTGTCGGGGTAGACTCGAATCCGGTGGACCAGTCTTTCTTTCCCGTTGCATACAGATGAATCAGGGAAGTCGCCATATCCCGCATCTTCGCAGGTTCGGTCAGTACCAACAAAGGGAATTTAGTGCGGAAGGTATCCCATAACGACCAGTTACTGTAATATCGGAAGTCTTCTGAGATATACACTTTTCCATCCGTACCCAGATAAGCTCCGTCCGGAGAACTGACATCCGCCGGACTCAGGTAAGTACGATACAGGGAAGTATAGAAAATGACCCTGTCATCTTTCTTGCCTCCTTTGACGTCGATAGCTGACAATTGTTTTTCCCACTGATCAGCGGTCCGGGATTTCACATCTTCGAAGTCCATCTTTTCCCAACGGGCACATTCCCAGCTCGCCAGTTCGGAACTTAACGCAGACAGTCCGATACGGACTTCCACCGAACGTACCTTTTTGCCAAAGGTAAGGCAGGCAGTCGTCTCTTTCTGTTCTTCCAACTGGAAAGGATGGCTGGTATTTAAGGAGAAATAGAGTTTGTAGCGTCCATGTCCGCAGACGTTCTTTGCCTGTACATAGCCTTCGATGCAAGTTTCCGATATACGTTTGTAATGGCAGGTAGCTACGTCTTCAAACGTAGAGGCGAAGTCTATCCAAAGGGCAGCGGAAAGGCTTCGGGGAAATTTATAGCGTTCCACCGCCATAGCGTTGGTCGCTGTCAATTCAGTTTTGATACCATTGGTAAAAGCTGTCGAGTAATATCCGGGAGTTGCTTTCTCGCGGGACTTTTTAATATGCAATTCCTGTGAAGGAGCTACCGGACGAATGCGCAGGTTTCCTCCTCCGCCGCTACATCCCACTCCGGAGAGGCGGTTGACAGAGATACCGGAGACTTTCGTCACTGCATAATCATAACCGGCATGGCTACGCGGATCATTATCCGGACACACACAAACCATTCCGAAAGGAGCGGCAGCGCCCGGAGCTACCTGTCCGTTATCACCGGAAGTACCGATAAACAAGTTGACATACTTTGTATTTTGTGCAACTGACGGTGTCATGATAGATAACACGACTAAAAGAAGGGCATACCATCTGCTTCGGTTGTTTTTCATGCTTCTAAAATAGTAACATCCTGTCATTCTTCGCTACGCTCTGAATGACAGGATAGGGTTAACTAATGATATATAATATACTTATCTTTAATTCTTGTTTACAGAGAACTTAAAGATACACTGACTCATATATTTCTCACCCGGACGAAGTACTGCCGAAGGCCATTCCGGTTTGTTCGGAGTATCCGGATACTTCTGAGTTTCGAGACATACGGAAGCACGCTGGTTGTAAGTGATACCTTTCTTTCCGGTCAACGAACCATCCAGGAAGTTTCCTGCATATACCTGAATACCCGGTTCGTTAGTATATACATCGAGTACGATACCAGTCAGCGGTGATTCGAGAGTAGCACACTTACGGGTAATGTCGCCCTTAGTATTCAATACCCAGTTATGATCGTAACCGTTACCATTCTTCAACTGTACGAAATCGTAGTCATTGATACGTGCGCCTACCGGAGTCGGAGTGCGGAAGTCCATCGGAGTTCCTTCAACCGGAGCGATCTCGCCTGTAGTCATGAAGGTACTGTCTACCGGAGTATAATAGTCAGCATCAATTGTCAGCAGATGCGCCTCATTACGGGCTGCGTCTCCGTCAAGATTGAAGTAAGAGTGGTTAGTCATATTCACAATGGTCGGCTTGTCGGTTTCCGCTTCGTAACGGATATCGATCGCATTATCGTCTGTCAGCTTCATCAACACTTTACAAGTGATATTTCCCGGGAAACCTTCTTCGCCATCTTCTGCCGTGTAAGTCAATTCCAGTTCTTGCGGATTCGGCTGAACGGCATCAAACACACGGTACTGGAATCCTTGCGGACCGCCATGCAGGCAGTGACCGTAATTATTCTGAGGCAACTGATACTCAGTACCGTCCAAAGTAAATCGACCTTGGTTGATACGGTTAGCATAACGGCCGATGCTTGCTCCGAAGTCCGAAGGCTTGCTGACATAATCCTGAATAGAATCGAAGCCGAGCACTACATCACGCATCTGTCCGTCCTTGTCGGGTACCATCACTGAAACGATACGGCCACCGAAGTTCGTTACACAAACTTCCATGTTGTTCTTGTTGCGCAAGGTATACAAATCTGTTTTCTTTCCGCTTACTTCCGTCTGGAAGTTACTTTGCAATAGACCGGAATCCGTTGTTTTCTCGGCTTTCGGTGTACAAGCTGCCATTAAGAGGGCGGCAACTGCCCATACACATAACTTTTTCATGGTATTCTATTAATTGATACTATTCAATAAATCTACTTTGCCTTCGTTGACCAACTTAAGAATCAGTTCTCCGAAAAGCGTATTCTGCCAGGCAAACCAGGCACGGGTGAAGTTCTTCGGATCGTCTTTGTGGAAAGATTCGTGCATAAAGCCTGTTCCGGCATCGGTATCCATCAGCATTTTGATACAGGTTTTGATTTCCGCATCATCCTTGCTGGTGAAGGCTTTCATCATGATACTCATCGGCCACACCATATCATAACCGATATGCGGCCCGCCGATACCTTCGCCTGCCTTGCCTTTGAAGAAGTAAGGATTGTCTTCGCTCCACACGAATTTACGGGTATTCTGATAGATAGGATCGTTTACATCTACATCACCCAGATAAGGCATGGCAAGCAGGCTCGGTACATTGGCATCATCCATCAGGAAGTGATTTCCGAAGCCGTCTACCTCAAAAGCATAGATTTTACCATATTTCGGGTGGTTGTATACCGCATATTTCTTCAATGCTGTCTCTACTTCCTTTGCCAGGTCTTTGCATTCCTTAGCCAAAGCAGTCTTCTTATTTACCTTATCAAGTATTTCGGCTGCTTTGCGCAATGAAGATACGGCAAAGAAATTGGAAGGTACCAGATATTGAAGAGTCGTTGCATCATCCGAAGGACGGAAGCAGGAGACGATCAAACCTACCGGTTTCACAGGTGCTCCGAGTCCGTCATTATTCAATGTATCCAATGCACGTTCTGTCTTACGCTGGAATTTATACGGGCCAACTCCGTCTTTGCGCTGTTGTTCCTTGAATGTTTTCAGCACATTGGTGATAGCCTGAATCCATTCTTCTGAGAAGATGCTGGCATCTCCGGTTGTTTTCCAGTAGTGATAAGCCAGACGCAGCGGGTAGCAAAGTGAATCGATTTCCCATTTACGCTCGTGCAGTTCCGGCTTCATATCGGTCAGGTCACTCATCCAGTGATTGTCTTCAACAGCACCGTCATTAAATGCGTTTGCATACGGATCGATATTGATACATTTGAACTGGCGGAGGATAACACCTGCCAGCATCTCTTTCAGTTCGGGATCGGAGTTTGCCAACTGCACATACGGCCATACCTGCGCACCCGAGTCGCGAAGCCACATAGCGTGAATGTCGCCCGTATAAACGAATGTGTCCGGTTTGCCATCCGCGCCTTTGCGGAAGTGTACGGTAGTGTCGATGGTATTAGGGAAACAGTTTGCGAACATCCATGCCAGTTTCTCGTTTTTCAGAAGTTTCTGCACACGGATGATTTCCTTTTCTACCGCATTCGAACGGAAAAGACGTTTGGAAACTTCCGGACGATTGTCTTTCTGAATAGCGTCCGTCACACATACATGCATTCCGGACATCGTATTTGCAGCCTGCATCTGACCGCCACAAAGGAGCATGCCTGCCAGCATACCCGCACTGATATATTTTACTTGCTTCTTCATAAATTACTTTTTCTTTTTAAATTCGTTGGAGAAAGAATAAGGGAAATCGGTTTCTTTGGTACCACGCTGCTCATTGGGTTTGGAATCCATCTTGAAAGTGATGGAAGCACCGTTCATAAGGTCCTCGTGAGTCACGTAGTTCTTTGTATGGTCTTTGCCGTTCAAGGTCATGGAAGAGATATAACGTTTGTCGTCTCCGTTATTTGGAGCGGAGATGGTTACTGTCTTTCCATTTTCAAGATGCAGCTTCATCTGTTTGAAGTAAGGAGTACCGAGAATATACTCATCCGTACCCGGACATACCGGATAGAAGCCCATGGCAGAGAACACATACCACGCAGAAGTCTGGCCGTTGTCCTCATCACCACAATAACCGTCGGGAGCAGGAGTATAAAGCTTATCCATCACTTCACGAATCCAGTGCTGCGCTTTCCACGGCTGACCGGAGTAGTTGTACATATACAGCATATGCTGGATAGGCTGGTTACCGTGTGCATAGTTACCCATATTCATAATCTGCATCTCACGGATTTCGTGGATGACACCGCCATAATAGCTGTCGTCAAAGACAGGAGGCAGGATAAATACAGAGTCCATCATCTGGTTGAAGCCGTCTTTTCCGCCCATCAGGTCGATCAATCCCTGAGGGTCATGGAATACGGACCAGGTATAATGCCAGCTGTTTCCTTCGGTGAAAGCGTCTCCCCACTTCAACGGGTTGAACGGAGACTGGAATTTGCCATCCTCATTCTTGCCGCGCATCAGTTTATGTTCGGGATCATACAGATTCTTATAGTTCATGGCTCTCTTTGCAAAGATCTCAATTTCCTTTTTAGGCTTGTTCAAGGCCTTACCCAGCTGATAGATACACCAGTCATTGTATGCATACTCCAGTGTGCGGGCTGCATTTTCATTGATGCCTACGTTGTAAGGAACATAACCGAGCTTATTGTAGTAGTCATAGCCCAGACGTCCGGTAGAAGAAACCTGCGGATGTACCGCATTAGCTCCGTGCTTTACAGCTTCCCAAAGGGTTTCGATATCATATCCTTTCAGACCTTTCAGGTAAGCATCTGCAACTACCGAAGCCGAATTGTTGCCAACCATACAGCCTCTGTGTCCCGGGCTTGCCCATTCCGGCAGGAAGCCGCTTTCTTTGTAGGTATTTACCAATCCTTCCTGCATCTTCATGTTCATAGACGGATACATCAGGTTCAGGAAAGGGAAAAGACAACGGAAAGTATCCCAAAAACCGGTATCGGTAAACATATAGCCGGGAAGTACTTCACCATTATAAGGACTGTAGTGAACGATATCTCCTTTCGCGTCTATTTCGTAGAAACTTCTGGGGAAAAGTACCGAACGATACAGGCAGGAGTAGAAAGTACGCAAATGGTCGATATCATCATCTTCCACTTCGATACGTCCCAAAACGTCGTTCCATACCTTACGGCCTTTTGCCGCAATCTGGTCTATGTTATCTTTGCCCAACTCTTTCAAGTTCAGTTCCGCCTGTTCGGGGCTGATGAAAGAAGAAGCTACACGTACATTTACCTGTTCGCCTTTACGGGTTTTAAAGCCGATCAATGCGCCGGCATGCTTATCGTTGGCTTCCAGTTTATTGGTATCGATGTTACCATTGGCAACAGCTGCCGTATAAGTAAAAGGCTTGTCAAACTCCAGTACGAAGTAATTCTTGAAGTTTGCAGGAACACCGCCGCTGTTCTTGGTCGTATAACCGATAATCTTGTTTTCCGAAGGGATGACTTTCACAAACGAACCGTTGTCGAAAGCATCTACAACCACATAAGAGTGATCATTCTCAGGGAAAGTGAAGCGGAATGCTGCCGCTCTTTCTGTCGGAGCAATCTCGGTTACTACATCATGGTCGGCAAGGTATACTTTGTAATAGTAAGGAGTAGCCGTTTCTGCTTTATGCGAGAACCAGCTGGCACGCTGATCCTGATCGAAAACGGCTTTACCGGTAATCGGCATGATGGAGAACTGACCGTAATCATTGATCCAGGGGCTGGGCTGGTGGGTTTGTTTAAAACCTCTGATTTTATCGGCATCATAGGTATATGCCCAGCCATCCCCCATTTTTCCGGTCTGGGGAACCCAAAAGTTCATTCCCCAGGGAAGGGCGATAGCGGGATAAGTGTTTCCGGTAGATAAGGCGTGCTTGGACTGAGTACCTACCAGCGGACTGACATAGTCCACTGGTCCGGTAATCGTTTTAGCATCCATATTCCACGCACTAAATAAAGTAAAAGCTAATAGAGCGAGTTTTTTCATGGTGTTCTTGTTTTATTTAGTTAGTTTTTCTTCAAGCATCTTTATAAAATAGCCGCCAACTACGGAACGCGCCTGGAAACCTCTCTGAATCGGATTGTCCGTAAATACCCAGTCGGACATCGGAACGCGGGTAGTCGTTTCATCCATAAAAAGATATACCGGTTCAATAAACTTCTCGAAAGTAGCTTTGTCCTGTGCCATGGTAGCTGTCCACATGATCCAGTCAGTCTTGGTATAAGTTTCACGGTTATCCAGCGGAAGGCCGTATTTATTTTGCTTCGTAAGATAATAAGCAATTTCTGTCTCAGCAACTTTTTCCGGGAAAATCTGCAGTTTCAGCAATTTGTCCCATACCAGATTATACTTCTGGCTCCAGGTTCCCGGCTTGTCGAATGTCAGACGGTAGTGGTCGCCGTCATCCGCCATCTTCACCCATTCGGCAGCCATTTCTTTCGCCTTCTTCGTGTACTTTTCAGCAATGTCTTTTTTGCCCAGCATATCTGCCATGTAGCCGTAAGAAGCAATACCCATGATAGCCTTGATAGAAAGATTGGCATTGTGCGCAAAGTGTCCGGCAAAGTCATCCGTACAAAGTTGGTTCTCCGGATCAAGACCGTACTCTACCAGATAATCCGTCCAGGTTGTCAGAGTTTCCCAATGCTTTTGTGCGTAGTCGGCATTTCCTTCTACAGCAGCAATCGCTGCAGCAAGGACTACCATATTGCCAGATTCTTCGATTGGCATATCGCCTCCGTAAGTCTGGCCGTTAGCCAGCGGATATGTACCTACGTCGTGAGCAGCAAACGGTTTGGTCCATTTTCCGCTTTCACTATAATAGAAGATATGGTTCATGGTAGCTTTGACCAGTTCCGGATTGTAAAGCAGAAGCAACGGAGCTCCCGGATAAGTCAGATCGACTGTTCCGATGGAACCATTACTGAAATTCTCTTTGGAAAGGAATACCAGGTCACCATTCGGAGCTTGTACCAGTTTATGGGCAGCTAATGCCTGACGATAAGCCAGAGCGCAAAGTTCGGCATACTTGCGTCCGCCGGCCGCTTCAGCCTCCGCCATCAGTTTCTTATCGAAAGCTGCACAATTCTGCATTTGAGTCTTATATTCCTGTTCTGCTTTCTGGAATTGTGATACGATTGTTTCACTGCCTGTACGATTCCAGTAAGGACGGAGGTTTTCACCAAAGTACTGGATAGAGTAAATATCATCGTAACCGATCAGCAGGTGTCCGTTCGCTTTCTTTGTTTCACCCAGTGAGCGTACTAAAGCTAGTTTGTCATAACCATTGGTGGTAGGAGCTTCCAGTTTGTTCTCTGTAAAGCTTTGGCGAAGTTTCTTTCCGTCACCGATAGCATAAGTGCTGTTCTCTTTTTCAGCAGCCAGGTAGAAGTGTCCCCAGTCAATACGCACATCGTCACCTTTCTTTTTCAGGATGTCCTGATTACGGCTTCCGGTGCGCAGGAACAACAGATCACCGTCAGTAAAGCTGTCGGCTACGGATTCCTGATGAGGCAGATCGAGTGCCCATTGAGGAGCAGCTTCAAAATAGAGTTCAACTTGGTGCGCCTGTCCGTCGTTAGAAATGACTTCATAAGAAATATAGTTGACAGGGCGTGCCATCAAGTCCAGATTGTCCATAAACAGGGGCGCGGTAAATGTCAAATTCAAGTCTACCGGACCACAAGTGAAGTTATAATAAGTCTGCATAGGTTGAACATCGGCAGAAGTCTGCTGTGCAGTCTGATTGAAGTAACGGTTATTATCCAATTCTACCAGCAAACCAAAATCCAGCAAGCCATTCGCTCCACGGTTGTGACAATAAGCGGCAATCAGGTTTTCTCCCTGTTTCAGGGACGCTACCACTTCTTCCGATAACTTCACCTGTACGTGCTTCTTACAAGCGTTTCCTGTGTCTACAACCTTTATTCCGTTGATATAGATAATCACATCATCATCATGAGAATATTCCAGATATACATTCTTACCTGTCAGGTCTTCCTGAATATCAGCAACACGGCGTACCCAGATAAATTCTTCACCCCACTGGGTCTTGGCTACATGTTCGTTCTCCATGGTTCCGAAGGCACCTTCACCTTCTTTCCAGGCAGCATCATTGAAGCCGACATTCTGCCATCCGTCGGCAGGTTGCTGAATTGTATATTTTCCTGTCCAGTTACCTTGTTCCGAAGTTTTCACCAGAGGTCTCAATTCCAGTTCCTCCGTTCCCATAAAGCGGTAAGTCTGTCCGTCGACTTTAGCTACACCGATTAAAGGGAAATCTTTACCGCTCCAATGTTTGACCGAACCGTCGTATAAGTTGTCCGTGAAAGACCATGCACTGGTATACGGGTCTATGCTCACCAGCGGATAAGCCGGAGCACGCAACTCGCTCTTCACATGCTGTTCCAGCTGGGTCTCACAGCTACAAAATACAGAGGCTGCTCCCAGCAACAGCGTCATCAGTTGTTGTTTCATAATTTAATTACCTGTTTTATTTAATCTATTTACCATTCTATTGACACATTCACACCGGAAGGATCGTTCTCGAAACTCAACAGAAGAGTTTTTGATGATTCATCCCATTCCGGTTGTTCCTCTTTTCCATTCACACGTATTTTCTCTGGTTTACGAGGCAAGAGGACTCTTGATACATTGGTTGTATTTATCGGGCTTTTGGCTACAAAAGAGTAACTTTGTTTGCTGACTTTCTCATCATAGATACGAGAAGCTCCGCAGAGCACTTTGGCTTTTATTTTACCGGATACTTTATTCAGATCATAAAGATACCCCTGTTCACCCGGTTGGATTTGTTTGGAAGTCAGTACCGGCAGGTCTTTGTCGAACAGGTCGATATATAATCCGGATAACGTCAGTGGCTCTTTGGAAACGCTTTCGTCCATGACAGCAGCAATGGTATATGGACCACGTTCTACAATGAAGCTGTTCTTGGTTTCTATCTCTTTGCCAATCTTTTTCTGATAAGCGGATGCGATCGTTTCAAAATATTTCTGATCGTTTCCGGCTTTCAAAACAAAATGTTTGGGGTCTTCACGCATCACAATCACCGTTCCTTTACCATAGCGGTAAGTTCCTTCACCCGGATTACGGGATAGATTCATCTTCTCGAACAGGTGTTCCGAAGGCGCTTTATATTCATTTCCATCTGTATTCCACCATTCCAGTACCGTTTGATAAGGGTCGATATCTTCTCCACAATAGATAAGTATTCCGCCCTTCTTCACCCAATCAGCCAAATAGTTGTGATATTCCGGTTTCATCGGTTTCATGTTTGAATAAGACATGACAAGTATGTGGAGTCCTTTGAATGTTTCTTTGAAAGGGGTATTTTCCATGTGTACCAGCTCTACCGGAATACCACGCTTCAACAGAGGCAAAGTTTGTCCGTAGAAACTGGAAAATTGCGGATCATCGTAACCGTTATGATTCGGAAAACGTTGAAACATCAGTGAGTTTGCCATCAGTACACCGATGCCCTGTGTACCTGTAATCTTTTTATCGGAAGTACGGATATCATTCAGTGTATTAACCATTGTCTGCATTTGGGTGGAATAAGAGCGGGGAATGCGTTCTTTCTGATCCGTTCCCGCTATCCGGTACAGTCCCTGATAGATACGGTCCGGCCAGGGCATTACTTCGTAGGTATCTACCATAGGATACATCAACTGTGCTGCAAAAGTGGCCTGATAATTGATTTTATAGTCCAGCCAGTCTTTCGCACGGTCTTCGATCGGGTCTGTCAGGAAATACATTTTCCGGTTCAGCGGTGCAGTCATCGACTTCATACACCCGTATTCCAGAAACGCATTCTCGAATACACGTTCTTTCTGCACGCCGTTATAGAAATTCGGTTCGCGGGCAGTCCCTGTCCATACCTGGGCAATGTAGCCGTCTACACAATCCAATGAAGCCAGGCTGGCTTCCGGACTTACAATCTGCCAGGAAGTATAATTAATCAAAGAATGCGTCGGCACATAACATTTGATATCCAGTCCTTTCGATTTTCCGTATTCTTTGGCATAAGTGAATATCTTATCCAGCGCATTATAGTACAGATGATATTTCAGTTTGTTGGAAAGGTATGTGTTTTCGGGAGATTCGTGCTGAGCTCTCCAGGGGAAATTATAATATTTCTGCCATTCGGATTTAAAAGCTTCGCTATATCCGCCACGCATCCAGAACTCCGGTTCTTCCAGATATATGGATGTTATCCCGGCGTCAATCACCCGTTTGATCTGTGTTTCCTGCATATAGCGGATAAAACTTTCGGTAGGTACGATATAAGGGATCAGATGACCATGAGCTATTTCATTTCCATTACGGTCGCGCTGTCCTTCTTTCAGATGCCCGTCTACTCCATCCCATTTCCCCAGAAAGTAGTCCTTGTAGTCTCCCCAGGCAACTCCGGTCATAAATTCCGTCAGATAACCTTTGTCTCTCCATGACTGAATGCGTTGTTCAAAAGTTACTCCGGGCTTATCCAGTGTACCATATACCATCGTGGCATCAGCACGTACGTCTGTTTCGGGTTTCCAGGGTTCAGAAGTCTGAAACGTGGTCTTTGCTTCTTTGCTTTTTCCTTTTTGCGCATAAGTAGCATGATTGCAGGCAAGAAGCAAGCCGAGAGCAATCAGTAAATGTTTATTGTTCATGATATTCAGGTGTATTTTCATTTTTATATCTGGTCGTTGTCCCGTTTCTCTTCGGATTATTTTTCTGCCGGAAACAGAAGCATCAATGCCGGTATACCGGAAGCCGAGTAGCTGTCTATCTCAGCACCGGCCGGTAATGCTTTCTCATATTCTCCGCCACATACATTACGTGTCTTATCCCTGTTTGCCCAACCGGATTCAATATTACGTTTCAGGAACGGGATATATTGTGTTTGTCCGCAGTCGTATACCAGCATAGCTATGTATTCTGCAAAAATAGCCGTATAGATACCTTGCTCGATTCCTCTTTCAAAGGGCAGCAGGTTATGCTTCGCAGACATTTCATTGACTGTATAGTCTGCTGCAAGGATTGCATTATCCAGGTAGCGTTTTTCTTTAGTCGCCTTGTAAAGCAATACGGAAGCACCGATAAAGGTAGCTTGATTATATACATGCGCTTTCCAGGCTGGATTACCATTGCCATGACGACTATCAGCTATCCGTCCCGTCTTCTTGTCCAACAGGTTTTCTACTCCCCATTCATAAATTTCTTTACCTTTAGCCAAATACTGTTCTCTTGTCTGATACTTGGGTGATTCTTCGGTTGATTCTTTTCTCTTCTTCGGAACATTATTGTACAGTGTAAGTGCTGCTACCACGGTAGGGAAATTGATACAAGCCATCTTTCCGTCCCCCGGTCTGTTCGGCTTGGGATTATGGATCGGCTGCCATTGCCAGAACATCCCTCCGTTCTCTTTGTCATATGATCCTGTATCGCCTACTTTTTTAGAACCGTACCATACACGGCTGAAGCTCTCTTCAGACAGTTTCAGATATTCATCCACACCAAACAGTTCGTATGCACGTGCCAAAGAGATCGTCCACCACATGATATCATCATAGATAAACCATCCGGTATTTTCATTATTATTATCGAAATCAAAGTGACAATATTGGGCTTTATTTCCAGCGAATATCTTTTCGCAGAGCTCTTTGTAATAGGCTCTTTTCTTTTTATCTTTCTGAGCTTTCGCCAGTTTATAGGCGTTCATTGACATATCCCAGTAAATAGGCTGGCACCAGATAGCCGCTGCGCCATGACCACGGTCTACCGCCTGTTCATAGGATGAAGTTGTCTTATAGATATATTTATCCGGGTCGAGCAGCGTATTATTAAATCCTTCGTATGCCGCCCATACATCTTCATTGGTGTAAGACCCTGTCTTCTGGTTCGTTTTTTCTGAGCTATCAGCCGCCCATACAGTAGTAGTTGATATCGCCAGCAGTAAAGCTACCGCCAAAAGAATTTTGCTTTTCATGATAGTTGATAAGTTTTAATATTTTTCCTGTTACAAAGATTGCAGAAATAGACGAAAAAGAACGATAATCTCTATTCAATAAAGAACAAATACAGACCAAAACGCCCTTTTAAAGTATCAGATAACAGCGTATATATATAAATTCCCCTTACCCGGCGTACCGGATAAGGGGAATTTATATACAATATCTCCGTATATTTTAGATTATCATTCTGATCAGAATTTTGGAGCGACAGCCTCCAAAGAAGGTTCAGCGCCTTTCACAAATGGCCAGCCACCTTTCCACTGTACACGATCCATCATCAATACACGACCCTCGGGATTAGCAACACTTACCGCATGATAGAACATCCAATCGTTTCCTTTCTTATCTGTCACCAGTTCTGAATTATGCCCCGGACCGACAAATGCTTTATTCTTCTGAATCAATATCTCATGATGATTATCCGACATTGAACGCCCTTTCTTGTCAACATAAGGGCCGAACAGATTTTTCGAACGCCCCACGACTGTAGTATATGTGCTCTTCAAGCCTTCACAGCAACGACCGATGGAAGCAAACAAATAATAATAGCCACCCCGTTTATGAATATACGTACCTTCATAAGCAGTACCGGCTATTTGCTCTATTGGAGCACCTTTCTTCAAAGAGAGACCATCTTCTGTCAGTTCCGTACCATATATTCCGTGGAAGCTCCCCCAAAAAAGGTATTTCTTTCCATTATCTTCAATATAAAAAGGATCAATGCAATTCTGTATATTGATTTCATTGCTCCGGAATAACTTACCCAAATCAGTAAATGGTCCTTCCGGCTTATCAGCAGTAGCAATACCAATACCACATGTCCACTCACCTCCCCAAGTGGACATAGAATAATACATTACGTATTTATCACCGATTTTATTAATATCCGGTGCCCATATTCTCCCTTTAGGTTCGAAGTTTGGACGGGTAGCATCTGTAAAAGCAGTACCTACATAATACCAGTTTACCAAGTCTCTTGATCGATGAATAGGTACATTTTTAATACTTTCAGTTGCGTATAGATAGTAATATTCATCGTCTCCTTTTATAATAGTAGGATCGGGCAAACTAAAGTTTATTACAGGATTAGCATATGTTTTAGCGCGAACAGGTGTTGCCAAAGGGCTAGCTCCTACTCCTTCAAAAGTCATACGGACAGGCTCTATTTTTCCGTCTTTATTAAAATACATACGGTCTATACAAGTTGCACGACTGTTCGCTGCAGTTTCGCCCAACGGACGACGGTGATAAATGATATACCATTCATCTGCTCCGGGACCTTTAACTACCGAATGATGACCAGCACCGGTTGCTATATTAGTATCTTGCTGCAGAATTTTTCCGACTCTTTCAAACGGACCGAACGGTGAATCCGCAATGGCATAGGCTACACTATAATCCGGACCTCCCCAGCCACCTTCCGACCACATAAAATAATATTTTCCATTATGTTTCAGCATAAACGGCCCTTCCACATAATTTTGGGGAGTCACTTCCTTATAGATAGTACCATCCTCAAAAGGTACAATACTCAATAAATCCGGTGCCATCTTCACCATATTACAATGTCCCCAACCACCATAATACATATAATATTGTCCATCATCATCCTTAAATACAAACTGATCAATCGGCTGAGCACCATTTACAATCTTATCAATCAACGGTTTTCCCAACGCATCTTTAAAAGGTCCTGCAGGATTGTCTGCTACAGCAACACCAATTCCGCCTAACTCATTATTATTTTGGATATCATTGGCTCCGAAGAAGAAATAATATTTATCATTAGCATGGATTACTGCCGGGGCCCACAATGCACGTCTGAGCCAGCTGATATTTTCTTTGGAAAGTACTTTCGGATGCTTGGTCCAGTTTACCAAATCTTTTGATGAGAAAGCATCCATGAATATCTGATCATCGTAAGCGGCAGAATAGGTAGGATAAATCCAGTATTCATCTCCAAACACAATCCCTTCCGGATCGGCATACCAACCAGGAAAAATAGGATTACCACTCGTTTTCGGAAGCTTACTTTTGTTTTGGGCAGATATAGATACAGAACAGCAAATTACACAGAAAAGAAAAAGATGTCTAAGTTTCATATATTATTTATTTAAAAGTTCACTTCGCAAAGATGAGAAAAAACAAAGAAAAGTTTCAGAAATTACAGTTCATTTAACAACAAAAACTGACCATTCTACTTCCATTTGCATGATTTATCAATATTTTATGCTTACTTTGCATTGTCATTATCAAATGAGAAGTACCATGAGAAGCAGATTGTTTTTATTATCCATTATCTTATTAATCGGTGTCTCTTGCCAGCATAAGAAGGCTACAACAGAGAAAGAAACTGTAGCCGCAGGAAATACCTATACGAACCCGTTACTTGAACGTGGAGCAGAGCCATGGGCTATTTTTCATGAAGGCAAATATTATTATACACAGGGCTCAGAAAACAGAGTCATACTTTGGGAAACCGATGATATAACAGACCTCTCACATGCTACTCAAAAAGATGTATGGATACCCACCGACCCCAGCAACTCCTATCATCTGTGGGCACCCGAAATTCATCGTATAAATAACAAATGGTATATTTACTTTGCCGCAGACGACGGCAATATGGATAATCACCAGATTTATGTTGTCGAGAATGAAGCCGCCAACCCCATGGAAGGAACATTTGTGATGAAAGGACGCATACAGACAGATAAAGACAACAACTGGGCAATCCATGCCAGCACCTTTGAACATGATGGCCAACGCTATATGATATGGTGCGGCTGGCAAAAACGAAGGATAGACAGTGAAACCCAATGTATCTACATCGCTACTATGGAGAATCCATGGACACTGTCTTCTGACAGGATTCTCATCTCCAAACCTGAATATGAATGGGAATGCCAATGGGTAAATCCGGATGGCAGCAAAACAGCCTATCCGATACATGTAAACGAAGCACCCCAATATTTTGAATCAAAGAATAAAGACAAAGCATGCATCTTCTATTCAGCCAGTGGTAGCTGGACTCCTTATTATTGTGTCGGATTACTGACTGCAGACGCAAAAGCTAACTTACTCAATCCGGCTTCCTGGAAGAAGTCTCCGGTTCCGGTACTACAACAAGACCCTGAAAACAATGTATACGGTCCCGGCGGAATATCTTTCACTCCGTCTCCGGATGGGAAAGAATGGTATATGCTATATCATGCCCGCCAGATACCGAATGACGCTCCTGGCGCATCCGATTCCCGTTCTCCCCGTTTACAGAAGATAGACTGGGACAAAGACGGAATGCCCGTGCTGGGAACCCCTCAAAAAGAAGAGGAACCAATGGCAAGGCCATCCGGTTCCCCTATTCATAAAAAACAGAACTAATTACAGATTGTACTCTGAGGGCCGAGATAAGAACGCTTCATTCCTCCCAAGTCAATGACAATCTTTTGAATAACGACGCCCGGATCACCACAGCGTATCTGCAAAGTGTGCTTACCGGGCTTCTTTACATACAAAGTAGACTTATTCACTCTGCAATTCTTCAATACGCTATCATACCAGATTTGAGAATATTCGATAGCTGAAGTAGAAGGAGTAGAAATGGAACCATCATCTATACGGACACTATACTTTGTATCCGAGTTAGTATGTTCCGGCAATTTGTAGTCCCGCTCAGCATGCAAGGGAAATGCCGGCAAAACATACGTATATACATCATAAATCCCGGCATTAAATGTATAGAAATCATATTCCACCCTGGGGACATCACCTGCACGATACATTTGCAAGGGAGCTGTCGGATTCCCCAACTGCAAAGAGCGACCCTCAAAACCAAGTCCCGGAAGGATACTCATCCGAATATCATTACTCTCAAACTTCCGGTGGAAGTCGGCTGCCGGAATAGAAATGTAACCATTCTCCTCTACATACAATCCTTGTACTTCTGTACGTGCAGGAGACTCCGGATTGAATACTGAAACCAGTACACTCTCCTTCTGACTGCCGGAAGTTACATCAATTTGTCCTTTCACCTTTTCTCCTGCCGGCACCTTATCCCAGTCAACAGAAATATAGATACGGTTTTCCGCAGACGTCTTACCACTTTTCTGAGAGATCAGTATCCAGTCTTCCGAAGGCGTGATACTCCAGCTTAGCTCTCCGGTCCCCTGATTATATATATCTATCCAATGACTTTTACGTGAATAAGTGCTGTAGGCGGGCAATGTATGAAAACTCATTCCTCCTTTATCCAAATTTTCGCTTTCTGCCTGAAGCCCCAGCTTAGGAAAGCCAACAGGTGTGTATTCCTCTTCCATCAATGGGATCATGAAATAGGAACTCGTACCATCATAGTTCTGTTTTAAAGACATCATGTGCTTCCATTTTCCATCCAGCAGAGAGTTGTATCCATCGGTTATGATTTCGAGACTATCATGATAGCACTTCACCTGAGCCTTAAGCCGATTGGCGGCAGCACGTTGCTGACGGACATACTGACGGTAAAACTGTCCTTTGATGGTCATATGATTCATCAGTTCGGCCCCTTTCACCGGATAGTATAATAATTGATAGAAAGCCGGTTTACTCTTTTCGTCCAATGAAGCTAACAAATCCTCCGTTTTTTTCCCAATACGGCTATACTCAGTCAAGCGTCTTTCCGCTTCATTATAGTTAGCAAAAGAGAACTCCGTATCCGTACGTTTCTCTCCGCCTCCCCAATAGTTATTCCAATATCCCCAGCCCATGTACTCCGGCTTTCTGGAAAAAGCCAAATTTATATGAGAACAAGTTATATCTTCCAATGTATCGTAGTACTCCTCACCAAACATCTTTGCCAGCCAACGTGCCGGATAAGTGGCGACATTATCCGCATTGAAGCTGTCTATATCATAAGCCATATCAAGGAAAAGGGAGATTTGTGTTTCAGCCCCTTTCAAGTCTCCGCAATTCGCCAGCCAGACACGATCGGCAGTGGTATCATACGCCTTACGAAGTTCTTCATACATCAATGCCGGAGGGGTAGTACTATACCACAAATAGCTATGAGGAACACCCAAATAAGATATATGATAGTAAACGCCTGCACGTCCGGAGCGCTTTTGCTCCTGCGGACCACTCAGACGTTTCATATAACCGAAATTATCATCCGCCCAGATAATTGTAACATCATCCGGCAATTCCAGTCCGTTCGAATAGATTTCCAGCACTTCCTTATAAGGCGTAAATGCTTGTGGAATTGTTTCAACAGGTTTGTCAATATGCCGGGCAATGATCTCTCTCTGAGCATTCAGTGCACTTTCCAGCATCTTAACCTTTTCCCGCATCGGCACATCTCCGCCACCCATAGCTGCATCATGCAAGCCTCTTAAAGCCAGCGTATATACATTTTCATACGCACAGTTTTCCTTCACACGATTACTCAATACCTCGTTGATCTTATCTTTGTTCTTGTTATAATCCCATGGTCCCATCGTCTTGCTGTCCCATTCGCTGGCAGTGTTCAGCAATAACGGTTCGCAGTGACTGGACCCCATAACAATGGCAAAGGTATCAGCTACCAGTTTATTTTCCGGTATCTTATAAAATGCGGTAGAAACGGGGTGCATGGCCGGTGCCAGATGATTAGCTTTCAGTCGCAGCAACAGTTCGCATATTTTGGCATAGGTACGAGGACCGATATTTCCTCTTTCTTTCTCGAATGTCTTGGCAGCCCAAGGTTTCAGTCCCCAGTCTTCGTCATTTAAGAAAATTCCTCTGTACTTCACCGAAGGAGTCTTGGACAAAGTGGCGGGGGCATCGACATAAAGCGTCTTATGTTTCTTCACCGGAACATCAGCCCACCAGTACCAAGGAGACACTCCCATCATTTCCGAAAGCGAAAAAAGTCCGTACGCAGCTCCCCGCCTGTCGCTCCCCGCTACTACCAGCGCTTTGCTGACTCCGGGGAATGGACGGGAAACCGTCTGAATCAGAAATCGTTCCCATGTCCCTTCCAAAGAAGAGATATCTAGCTTGCCCTTCTCAGCTAACTGGCGGATCAGCCGATTTTTCTCAACTGTACCCACAATAATAATCTCTTTGTCGCCTTTCAGTTTGTCCGTCAACCGTAATTGTTGTCCGGTCACTGATTCGACGTCCGAAACAAAAAGCTCCGCAGTCTTACGTACCACCAAATAGTCATCAGTATCATAAACTACTACAGCTTTCGCTTTCGAAGTAACCAAGGGAAAAGCATACTTACTCTGAATAGCATTCTCTTTAATGACTACCTGCGACTGTAGGGCAGAAGTAACCGACAATACTACTAATAAAAAAAGGATTCTCATTGATAAAGTTTATTATAGTTGTTTTTCAGTTTATTTACGACTATCCGCGGAAACATACGATTGTTCTCCCTCCAAAAGTCATAATTATCTCCGGTAATATAAGCTACTTATTATTCAATTAAGGACAAAAAATAACCATTATCGCATAAAAAACTGTCATTCACTATAAAATGACGAGCATTTATCATTTATTGAACAGCAAATTTCCTTTATTCTTCTCTGATTGGCTTTTCTTTGCAATATTCCTTTTATGAATATTAATTCTTCTATTTAATACATATAAAGATAATTACCATGAAAAAGAATTTTCTAGCAGTGCTATTCGCATTGGCTCTTTGTAGCCCGACATTCGCTCAATGGAAGCCCGCCGGTGATAAGATAAAGACTCCGTGGGGTGAGCAGTTGAATCCTAAAAACGTATTACCGGAATACCCACGCCCCATTATGGAACGCCAGGATTGGAAGAATCTGAATGGTAGCTGGAATTATGCGATTACTAAAAAAGGAGAACCGGCACCAAACAATTACCAAGGAGAGATTTTAGTACCTTTTGCAGTCGAATCTTCCCTGTCAGGAGTAGGTAAAACCATTAACGAGCATCAGGAATTATGGTATCAGCGTACTTTTGATGTACCGTCAGCATGGAAAGGCAAACAAATATTACTGCACTTCGGAGCTGTGGACTGGAAAGCCGATGTATGGGTAAATGACGTAAAAGTAGGACAACATACAGGAGGCTTCACTCCATTCTACTTTGATATTACTTCTGCATTGAATAAAGGCAATAACCAGCTGGTTGTGAAAGTGTGGGACCCCTCTGACCGTGGCGAACAGCCGAGAGGAAAACAAGTAGAAAGACCGGAAGGTATCTGGTATACACCAGTCACAGGTATCTGGCAGACTGTATGGCTGGAACCGGTAGCTGCCCAGCATATCGCCCAACTGAAAACAACTCCGGATATCGACAAGAAGACTGTCAAAGTGGAAGTAGCCACCAACGTATGCTCTCCAGACAAAGTGGAAGTGAAAGTATTCGACGGCAAAAACCTCGTAGCCAAAGGAGCAGCGCTCAATGGCGTACCGGTAGAATTAACAATGCCGGAAGACGTTAAATTATGGACACCCGAGTCTCCTTCACTTTATAATATGGAAGTCACTCTTTATAAAGACGGCAAAGCTGTAGACCAAGTGAAGAGTTACACCGCTCTCCGCAAATTCTCAACTCATAAAGACAAGAATGGTATTACACGCCTGCAACTCAACAACAAAGACTATTTCCAGTTTGGTCCGCTCGACCAGGGTTGGTGGCCGGACGGCTTATACACAGCGCCAACAGACGAAGCATTGGTATATGACTTGAAGAAGATCAAAGATTTCGGCTACAACATGGTGCGCAAGCACGTAAAAGTAGAACCGGCACGCTGGTATACTTATTGCGACCAACTCGGACTGATCGTATGGCAAGATATGCCGAACGGAGGTCGCGGTCCTGCCGAATGGCAGATGCACAAGTACTATGACGGCGCAGACGCCATCCGCTCCGCAGCATCAGAAGCTAACTATCGCAAAGAATGGAAAGAAATTATCGACTACCTGTATTCTTATCCGAGCATCGGCGTATGGGTACCTTTCAACGAAGCATGGGGACAATTCAAGACTCCTGAAATCACTAAATGGACGAAAGAATACGACCCCAGCCGTCTGGTAAACCCTGCCAGTGGAGGTAACCACTACACGTGCGGAGATATTCTCGACCTTCATAACTATCCCGGACCGAACCTCTATCTCTACGATCCGATACGCGCTACCGTACTGGGCGAATATGGCGGTATAGGTATGGCACTGAAAGGACATCTGTGGCTGGCAGACAAGAACTGGGGCTACGTGAAGTTCAACACGCCGGAAGAAGTGACTAATGAATACATAAAATATGCAGACCATTTATTGGAACTGATCGAGAAAGGCTTCTCGGCTGCCGTATACACACAAATCACAGATGTGGAAGAAGAAGTGAACGGTCTGGTTACTTACGACCGGAAAGTGATCAAAGTAGACGAGCCTAAAATCAAAGCCATCAACCAGAAAATTTGTAACTCGCTAAATAAATAAAAGTTTCATATTAATGAATAAACTATTCTCTACAATCATGTCAGTTTGCCTCGCATGCAATGTGCAGGCAACTGACCTGTTTAAAACGAGTCAGGATATCGCTTTGCGTGCACCGTCCGTACCTCTGATCACTTCCGATACTTATCTTGCTATCTGGTCTCCCTACAACGAACTGAACGAAGGGAACACCGAACACTGGACAGCCGCCACCCATCCTTTACTGGGCGCGCTCCGGGTGGACGGGAAAGTATATCGTTTCATGGGCAAGGACAAGCTAAACCTCGAAACAATCCTTCCGATGACAAACACCGAACGTTGGGAAGCAAAGTTCACCATGAGCCAACCGGCGGCCAACTGGATACAGCCCCAGTTCGATGATTCAGGATGGACCAAGGGCAAAGCCGCTTTCGGCACCAAAGACATGAAACGCATCGGCACAGAGTGGAACACCGAAGACATCTGGGTACGCCGTAGTTTCAACCTCAATCAAGACCTGACAAACGACATTATCTACTTACGTTATTCACACGACGATGTATTCGAGCTCTATCTGAACGGAGAAAAACTGGTGGCAACCGATTATTCCTGGAATGACGATGTTACCATCGAACTATCCGCATCAGCTAAGGCCAAGCTCCGTAAAGGAACAAACATTATTGCAGCACACTGTCACAACACAACCGGCGGAGCATACGTTGATTTCGGTCTGTTCCGTGAGAACAAACAGCTCAGCAACTTCAAGGAAGCTGCTATCCAAAAGTCTGTCGATGTATTACCGACACAGACCTACTATACATTCACCTGCGGTCCGGTAGAACTGGATCTCGTATTCACAGCACCTCTGCTGATGGAAGATCTTGATCTTATCTCGACCCCTATCAACTACATCTCCTATCGGGTACGTTCACTCGACAAGAAACAACATGATGTGCAAGTGTATATCGAAACAACCCCGCAACTTGCCGTACACGAACCGTCACAACCAACCATCTCAGAAAAGATCAGCAAAAACGGAATGGATTACCTCAAGGCAGGTACCATCGACCAGCCTTACGTAAAACGTAAAGGAGACGGTGTACGCATCGACTGGGGATATGCTTATCTGGGAAGCAACAGCGCACCCAACAAGGACTTAAGCATAGGTAACTACTATGACATGAAGCAAGCCTTCATCACCAATGGCAAACTATTGCCCAACTCCCAGGATTTCATTACCCGCAGCGAAAGCGACATGCCCGCTATGGCTTATACCGAAAACTTAGGCAAGGTAGACAATCAAGGGAAAAGCGGATATGTGATGTTAGGCTACGACGATATCTACTCGATCGAATATTTCTACGAACGCCGCATGGCATACTGGAAACACAACGGTCAAGTCAGCATCTTTGATGCTTTCGAACGTGCGCAGGCTTCTTATCCCTCATTGATGGAACGTTGCCGTGCCTTCGACCAACAACTGATGGCTGATGCAGAAAAAGCCGGAGGCAGGAAATATGCCGAACTACTCGCATTGACTTACCGCCACTCCATTACCGCTCATAAACTCCTTACCGACAAGGAAGGCAACCTGCTTTTCTTATCCAAAGAGAATCACAGTAACGGCTGTATCAACACAGTAGACTTAACTTACCCATCCGCTCCGCTATACCTTATTTATAATACGGAACTGATGAAGGGAATGCTCAACTCTATCTTCTACTACAGCGAAAGCGGACGCTGGAACAAGCCTTACCCCGCTCATGACTTAGGAACTTATCCAATAGCTAACGGGCAACTTTATGGTGAAGATATGCCTATCGAAGAAGCCGGAAACATGATTCTGGTAACTACAGCCATCTCTATGATGGAAGGCAATGCTAACTATGCTTCCAAATACTGGGAAACATTATCAACTTGGGCAAACTATCTGATTGAGAACGGTCTGGACCCTGAAAACCAACTTTGTACAGATGACTTTGCCGGACATCTGGCACACAATGCCAATCTTTCCGCCAAAGCGATCATGGCAATCGCCGGATACGGAGAAATGGCACGTATGCTGGGCAAAGAAACAACTGCGAACAAATACATCGAAACCGCCAAAAGACTGGCGATAGAATGGGAGAAGATGGCATTTGACGGCGATCACTACAAACTGGCATTTGACAAACCGGGAACGTGGAGTCAGAAATACAATCTGATATGGGACAAAGTGTTTAACATGAACATTTTCCCGCAGAAAGTATTTGATACGGAAATTCCTTTCTATCTGACCAAGCAAAATAAATATGGTTTGCTATTGGACTCCCGCGCACAATATACCAAATCCGACTGGGTACTATGGAGTGCCTGTATGTCTCCAGACGATGCTACGTTCCAAAAGTTCATCGACCCGATCTATACTTATGCGAACGAAACAACTTCCCGTGTGCCTATCAGCGACTGGCATGATACGAATACAGGAAAGATGATGAATTTCAAGGCACGTTCCGTAGTAGGTGGCTACTACATGAAGCTACTGATGGAAAAAGTCAAAGAACAGAAATAAAACGAATACTCTTTTCCTCGTTGAATATAGACAAACAGCCCTTTTGCCTAGCGTAAAAGATGCTGTTTGTCTTTTTTCATATCATTTAATGATACGATCAGTTTTCCGGAGTTATATCATCAATCAGATATTGTCCGTCAACGTTAACCACTCTGACCGGGATACTCACGGCACGTTCATACTGGCTGCCTTTAGCCGAAGTATAGTTAACCTCATACCAATTATCATTCAGATGTTTCACCGACAATGTTTTCATGTCATTTTCACCTAAATCTTGCGCACGAATGATCGGATCGGCATCTGTCGCCTCTATCAGCCTATCAACTTTCTCTATCAGCTCTTTGGTCAGAAACTTTTGCTTAATTGAATCCCCAAGTGCGAGAGCTTCTTTACCGGTGGACATGAAACTGGCAGCATAAGCCTCATAAAAGTCTTCAATCATGCCGATGGCTTCTTGTTCAATTCTACTACTATCCGACACACTCACCTGTACGTCAGCTGGTTCTGTCGATGCATCTATATTCTTCCGGCTCTGATTGGAACAGGAAAGAAGAAGCATTACGGACTGCAATAATAACAAATGTACAATTCTCAATTTCATAACATTAATGGTTCTTGTTTTAAACTAATAATCAGATTTCCAACTAGTCAGCCTCCCTCTTCAGAATCTCTTCAGTTTTATCCTGACTGGTATAAAAATCTATATTTGCAAAATAACACAAATATTTCCAGAAATAAAGCGTCAGGAACATTCGCACATCACGATCTGTTTTAAAATCACTGCAAAAATGATCCGTGTTCCTGGCAATTTCCTCAAATATCATAACCGAAGAAACTCCTCCTGTCGCATTTTCCGCTTTGACATACGCTTTCAAGGCCGGATGAATGGCCGGTTCCAATTCTCTTTGCCAATATGTGAAGCCATCCAACCGTTTCTTAAACGGCAAAATTATAGACTCAACCTGAGCTTTCATATACGCATATTGTAGTGAATCGGCAACAAGGTTAAGAGAGCCACCATACTCCTGCTGATTCTTGGATGCTTGTTGATAAGCATCAGACTGACGATATTCTGACGGAGAAACACCATCCGGAACAAACAGCGTGCAAGAATCATTCAGAATAGCTCCATCAACAAAATAGGAATGAAGTAAACCACCCGCATATAGTTTTTCATTAATCTGTTTCAGCCGAGCCTTGTCTACATCCAACAGATAGTTGAAGTGATATCGTTCCAAGCCCTTTACCAATAAGTCAAGAGCATCTTTTCGACCATAATTTCTTTCCAACGTTGCTTGAAAGAAATTCATCATTTCCGATTCCAGTGAATCTATCTCAGCTTCCTTATTCTTCTGCCCATAGGAAGAAAGCACAATAAGCTGAAACAAAAAAATAAAATAATACTTCATATGAATATTAGTTTTAAAATCAAATTATAGCAACACATTAATCTTTTTCCCATCTGTTTGTCAGATATTAACAACTGAGAAGTTAAACAACAATGCTTATCATTCCCAGGCGGGAAACGGCAGTTTTCCGTATAGGAAACGACTAGAAACAACAGTCATCCCTATGTTTTCATTTACCACCTAGCATCTCATGAATTACATCCTCTCTTTTATTGCTAAGTTCATCTATCAACTTTTTCGTGTGTTGTCTTATTGCTGGACTGAAGATTTGGGGATACTCCTTTTCGATTTCATCCAAAGAATAATTCTTGTTATCCCTCAAAAAGAGTACGAATACATAATTCATCAGGTCTGTTTCAGTTGGTTTCTCCTTCAAGCGTTTTTCGAAAAGAGAGGCAGCTTGTTTGTAAGCATCCATAGCCAGGTTCTTTTTAGCATTCTCTTCCAGTATCATTCCCTTACCTAAAATATAGTAAGGATCATCCGGAGAGAATTTCTCCATTTGCAACATGGTTTGCAGTGCTTTCTCCTTCTGTCCCAACGCCATTAAGTATTTAACCTTATTTACATATGCCAGTTTGTATGAAGGCTCCAAAGCTATCGCCTCATCTGAAAGATGAATAGCCTTATTTAAAGAATCGGAATCATTAAAGAAACCCGCAGTTTTCACAGATTGGTTATTCTTCTCAACTGCTTTGGGAGAAATCTGAGCTATCGCAAAACTCGTGTTCGTGCATAAAAGCAAAATAATAAGTGTTCTCATAATTCTATTTATTATCATTGATTAGATTTTGTTTAATGTGATACACAAAGAACGACAAAAAACAATAGAAACACGAACATTTTCTATTCAAAAAATGATAAAATCTATTCAACAATAAAAATAAGGCAGCCTTTCTCATTCAGTACAAACGAATTTTGATAAAAAGAATTATCAACATGAAACAGCAATCCGATTAGTATTTATAGAGTAATGAACAGTTTCTTTCTTAGATTGAACGTTTTTTTTCCTTCTTTATTCATCGAAACCGCTATCTTTGTAGTAGTTCACATGATACTAAAATAGCACAGAGAAAGTGCTGAACATAAAAATCATACAATAAAATAGACAACTAAAAATAGACAGCACTAATATGAAAAACAAACCGTTATTATTTTTACTCTCAGTATGCGGACTTTTAGCAATATCTGCACGTGGAGAAAATCCACCCGCTAAAGTGATATTCGAACAGTACATGAATCAAGCTCAAACTTTTGCCGATAACTATCCGCGTGAAAAAGCATATCTGCATTTTGATAATACAAGCTATTATGTGGGCGACACGATATGGTTCAAAGCATATGTCACTCTTGCCGAAAAACAAGTTTTCAGTTCAATCAGCCGTCCTTTGTATGTGGAACTGGTAGATCAGGCAGGGCACGTTACTGATAAACAGATCATTAAACTATCACAAGGAGAAGGCAACGGGCAGTTTGTACTCCCCCAGTCAATGCTATCCGGTTATTACGAAGTACGTGCTTACACCCGCTGGATGCTTGCATTCAGTGATCCGCAGTACTTTTCACGTACTTTCCCTGTCTATCAGCTTTCTCATAGCGACCAGTTGGAGCGTAGTATCAGCACCTATGAGTTGAGTCCGTCTATGGAGAAAAGGCCGGAAGAAACAAGAGAGAAGCTGAGTCTGCGTTTCTTTCCGGAAGGAGGACAGTTAGTCGAAGGGGTAACTTCGCAGGTTGCTTTCAAAGCAGAAAGCAAAAATGAAGGAAATATTCAATTATCAGGCACACTTTATACCAAAGAAGGGCAAGAAATCACGTCTTTTGAAACTTTACACGATGGAATGGGAGCTTTTGAGTATACGCCTTCTGCTCTGCCGGCAATCGCTAAAGTAAACTTTCAAGGAAAACAGTATGAATTTACCCTCCCTAAAGCACTGCCAAGCGGGTATATTCTGAAAGTAGGCAATAATGCAGGGGCTATTTCTGTGACGGTATCATGTAATGCAGCGACCCCGCAGGATACATTAGCCGTTTTTATAAGCCATCAGGGACGTCCCCATGCCTATCAGCTTATCCACTGTCAGGCAAATAAGCCTCAGCAATTTACAGTATTGTCGCGCAAGTTACCGGCAGGAGTCTTACAAATCAGTCTGCTCAATCGTGCCGGAAATACTTTATGCGACCGCTTTATCTTTGCTTCTCCACGGGCTCCTTTACAAATCTCGCCCAAAGGTTTAAAAGAGATTTACGCTCCTTATGCTCCCATCCGCTGCGAACTGCAGTTGAACAACGCCATAGGAGAACCGATACCCGGCAAATTATCAGTCAGTATCCGTGACGCCGTCCGCTCTGATTATATGGAATATGATAACAATATCTTCACCGACCTTCTACTTACATCGGACTTGAAAGGCTACATTCATCAACCCGGCTACTACTTCACAGAGAGTTCTCTCCGGAAACAGAAGGAACTGGATATACTGTTAATGGTACACGGATGGCGTAAATATGATATGACACAACAGATCGGTATCAGCCCATTCACCCCACTTCAGTTGCCAGAAAGCCAACTGGTACTTTATGGACAAGTCAAATCTACGATTCTCAAAAACAAGCTGAAGGATATAGCTCTCAGCGTAATGGTGAAGAGAGATGCAGAGATTATTACCGGTCAGACCGTTACGGATGAGAACGGACATTTCAGCATTCCGCTGGAAGATTTCGAGGGATCAATGGAAGCTGTGATCCAGACTCGCAAAGTGGGAAAAGAACGAAATAAGGACGCTTCTATTCTCATTGACCGGCATTTCTCGCCTGCTACGCGTGCATACGGTTACAGAGAGTTGCACCCGGAGTGGAGCAACATTGCCCACTGGCAACAGGAAGCTGAAAAATTCGACTCTTTATATATGGATTCCATCCGTCGGGTAGACGGGCTTTATCTTTTGGACGAAGTTGAAATCAAAAGTAAGCGGCGCAGTCAAAGTACGAATATGGCGACTAAAATTAATGAGCAAAGTATTGATGCCTACTATGATATACGCCAGGCTGTCGATCAGCTTCGCGATAATGGCAAAGTTGTCACCACTATCCCGGAAGTGATGGAAAAATTAAATCCACTCTTTTACTGGGACCGTTCCAATGATAACTGTACTTACCGCCAGAAACCGATCTGTTATATTATGGATAACAAAATTCTATCGTCAACAGAAGTAAACATGATGCTGACTGAAATAGACGGTTTGGCTTCTATTATCATCAGTAAAGGCACAGGAGGAGTAGATGATGAAATTATCCAGAATACCAAAATGTCTAATTCCAATGATGTAGATGTATCGGAACTGGACAAATATAGTATTTTCTACCTCATTCCATTGCCCAGACATGATGTTCTGAATAAACACGAGACTGCAGCTCTTGGTACCCGGCAGACTGTTATGCAGGGATATACACCGGCATTAGAGTATTATTCTCCTGCTTATATAGATAAAGAATTATACATGGATAAAGCAGACAAAAGACGAACTCTTTACTGGAATCCGACTGTGCAGACGGATGAAAATGGAAAGGCAGTGATCGAATGTTACAATAATCAGTATTCCACGCCATTGATTATTCAAGCTGAGACACTGAGTAATGACGGGAAGCTAGGGAGCGTGACGTATTCTACAGTTGCAGAAACGAAATAGTATGCTTTAGGATATTTGACAATAAACGGCACACAATCAGTCCTAAAATAACTTTTCAAAATAAGAGAAGAGGGTGAATTCAATAACTTGAACTTCACCCTCTTCTTGAATCATTAGATTAGCGATTAATAGGAACTACCATTCAATTGCTTGATCTTCGTCTGGAATCTGAGTATTGATATCACGTGATAATGTCAATGTACCTTTTACATGATAGCGAATGATAGTACCTTCCACTGGTATATAATTGAAATAATAATCAACATTATTAATTATTACATAACGGTGTTCCAGATAAGGCTTCGCGTCATCCATTGATGAAGAAATACGAAATGAAGGAGTCACGTCCTTGTTTAATTCAAATCCAATCTCTTCTGCATTATCACAGGAAATAGTAACCGAACCATTCGTCTCACCATTAAAAGCAAATTTGATTTTATACTTTCTACGGTCTGTATAATCCTCATCTACTATTCCTGCATACGTAAAAATAGTCTGTTCATCTATCACATACCCTCTTATTGACGATTTTGTGATAGATTCTGCTGTTTCTATCGGTTTACCATCTCCATCATATCCCGTCACCACCTTGTTGGTTATTCCTGTACCAGAATAATCGCCAGAGTAATCATTAAATGGGAAGATTCTCAATATCGCCTTAGCATAGTCTTTACGTGGATGAGCTACGTAGTTGTAAGACGCGTCGTCTACAATCTGCAATGGAAGTACCCATTTTTCTGACATATCAATGTTGCGAAAATCAAATTTAAGATCCAGTAAACCTTTATTTTCTCCTGCTTTTATCTGTAGAGATTCTGGATATGAAGCGTATGCCAATCCTTCTGCTCCCATATCCTCATAATATAGTTCTGTACGTGTAGCGTAACGAGCGTAATTCAAAATATTCAATGTATCAGCATCATGTGCTACGTGTACAGTGACATTACTTGGATTATCGGTAGAACCACTAACAAGTATCGGTAACTGATAATTGGACCTCCCTTCTCCTCCTTCTGCATAATTTCCTTCTGCATCATGGCGGCTATAAGGTACATATATATTCGTCACTCCCTTACTATCCAGTTGTGAACTGAAAGAAATGTAGTGCTCATATTGTTCATCTTCCCATTCCGAATTGCAGGAAGTTCCCAACATTGTCATTGCAGCCAAAGCTGCCAAAGTATATATTTTCTTCATATATAAGTCTTTATGTTTAGAATTAATCATACATTGTCCATCCTGGGTTCTGTGTTAAACGTGAATTACGTTTCAACTCACTATGTTTGATAGGCCATAACCATAGCTTTTCCGAGAAAGTAGACGGGAGATTGTAAACAGGAATTGCCGAATGGAATTCGTCTCTCTTAGCTTCACCAACAAAGACATTACAACCGTATATTTGCAGAGATTCTTCTACTGGCGCATCTTTCCAACGGCGAATGTCAAAGTAACGTTTTCCTTCGCCCATTAACTCTATCATACGTTCACGTTTTAATGCTTTACGCATATCATCAACCCCACTCTGCAGATAAAATTCGTCTGGATAGTCAGGCAACCCGGCACGAATACGTACCGGATGAATACCTCTTTCCATTTGTTCTTTATCACGGCTGATAGTGTAGGTTGTCGCCTCATTCCAAGAAGGTATATTGTATGTTCCAGTCAACTCATTCAATGCTTCAGCATAAAGCAGTAGAATATCCGCATAGCGAATTGCTGTTTCAGCTTTCGCAACATAATTGCCTGGATAGTCGTTTGGATGAACAAACTTTTTGATTCCTATACCTGTACGCAAGTAGAAACCGTCATTACGATAACCATCGGAACTTCCAAAGTAGTACCAAACTTGTTGATTTACATCGGCAGGTTTGCTTTCAGTCTGGCTCAAATAATACCAGGTACAGCCATTATAAGCAACAGAAGCATAGAATCGTGGTTCGCGTTCTACATATTGCAAAGAAACATTCATCCCAGTTTTGGCCTGATCGTTATCTCCTTTCTTCGGATCATATTTCCAACCTAATTCCGGATATTTATTATCCTTCAAGTCTTGCAAATCAGTAAATCCGGTTCTACGTTCACGAGTATCTACAATACCTTGATAATTAGCTACTCCTTGATACATAGAGTTCATACCCGGCTCATTACTACCATTATTCATATAATATGCATCCAGCATTTTCTGTGTCATACCATGACAGTTCCAGCCGCCATCATCTTTGGGCATCTGATGAAGTACCAACATATCTATATTTGTTGCCCCGCGTGTAAATATCAGTTCTTTATTGTTTGCAGGTAATATAGTACCATCAAAGATAGTACGATATGATCTGAGCGGGTCAATATTTGTCCATCCTTTTGGCCAGGGTTGATTGGAAAACTCGCCATCAGCCGGTGGAGTAACAGTCGGACGTTCAGAAGGTCCATTATCAGATGTGGATTTATTTACAATATTCAACTCATAAACATCTAAATCGATGACATCACGGCAAGCGGCAGCAGCTTTTGCCCATTTTTCTTCACTATATTCGGAAGAAAGCAAACGACGCCCTTCATCATCTACCAATTGCTGCGCATATTCATCATTATTTCCATTAGCAAACGGACTAGCTGCAAAAATCAGTGCATAAGCACGAACTGCCAATGCAGCTCCACGAGTAGGTCGGCCTATAGCATAATTATCAGTACGACGATCATATTGTAACTCTTTAGTAGCCTGTACCATTTCGTCACTGATATATTGTGCCACTTCTTCGTATGAGCTACGTGGAGTAGCTATTTGATCATAACTTTGAGTATAATCCACTCCTTCGTCCGGCATAATAGGCACTGGACCATAACGACGTAAGAGCAACCAGTAATAGTAAGCACGAACAAAACGAGCCTGCCCCTTATAATCTAGTATTTCCCAATCAGCCATCTCTTGACACCGGTCAACATTATGGATAAATACTGATGCTTGGAAAATTCCTTTATAACATGCCCCCCATGCCCCAACATTATAAGTATTCTCATCATATTCTCCTAACTTGAACATATTATATGACAATTCATTCTTTGTTGCATCGATTGTCTTATCGCGGTCACCATAATACATATCGTCTGAAAAACAAAACGAATTCTCACTTGGTCCTTTAGTCGTCACCTCATAGTTTTCATTTTTTATAAATGAAAAAGCATAAGCTAACCATTCTTCCACATGATCCTTACTTTCGAAAGTTTTCTCCAGTGTCAGACGATCCTTAAAATATTTCTCCGAATTCAGGTAATCAGAGCAAGAAGAAATTACTCCCATCCCTAATACGGTTAATAATAATATATAAATCTTCTTTATCATAATCTCTTAGTATTTTTATAAGTTAACAGATAAACCCATAGTAACTGATTTTGTTAGCGGATAGGCTTCACCCCGCGGATTGCCAGTTTCCGGGTCCCATGTTTTGAACTTAGACCATGTAATCAGGTTTGATCCTGCAATATAGATACGAATATTATTGAAGTGCAGTTTATTGACTATGCTTTTTGGCAAAGTATAACCGATATCCAGATTCTTCAAACGAATATATCGACCATCACGCATCCAATAAGTAGAGGTTTGTTGGTTGTTTTTATTTTCCCCATAAGTTAAACGCGGATATGTTGCATTGGGGTTCTCATTAGCATGCAATCCCAGTTTGGCAGCAGTCTCTGAATCTACCCAACGATCACTTATCATATCTTTAAAGATATTTCCCCAGTCACTTTCGCTGAATGCATATACACACTTACCATAAATAGGGAAAGTGGATTTACCGGCACCTTGGAAGTGAACATTTACATCAATTCCTTTCCATGCGAAAGATGCCCCTATACCATATACTAAGTTTGGAGTGGTAGTAGCGCCAATAGCAACTTTATCATTATCGTTTACAACACCATCACCATTTACATCTTTATATTTGATATCTCCAGGCTGCACTGTACCAAACTCTTGTTTCGGGCTGGTACGAATATCATCGTAATCAGCAAACAATCCTTCAGCTATCAATCCTTTAACTTGATCTACACGATACCCTTTTTGATATAAATAAGAATAGACTTGATTCTCTTCATCCTTTTCGAGCACTTCATTCTTACTATAAGTTATATTCCCACGAATAGTCATATCCACCTCACCCAGTTTCTGCTTAAGAGCAAAATTGCCATCGAAACCTTGAGATTTCACTTCACCTACATTCGCTTTAGGTTTGCTCTCAAGACCTGTAATGTCAGGCAAGAACTCACGTGTTAAAAAAATACCTGTACGTTTTTCGTGGAAATAGTCAACTGTCGCTGTAAATTTGTCATTAAACAAAGAAAGATCAATCCCCAGGTCATCCTTAGTCGCAACTTCCCAAGTAATGCCATTAGAAGCCATCTGTGTGTAATGAGTTCCTATGAATGATTTTCCATAATCACCAAATCCCCAGTTATATACATAATTAGGCTTGCCTTCGCTGTTATATCCTGTAGTGGCTATAGTATATAAGTATGGGAAACGGTTGTTATCCCCAATATTATCATTACCTACCTTACCATGAGAATAACGTATTTTAAACATATTCATCCACTTCAAGTTATTCTTAACAAATGACTCTTCGGCAACGTTCCATGCAAGAGAAAAAGCCGGGAAGAAACCGAATTGATTTCCTGGTGCAAAATTTTCCGATCCGGTATAACCAAAATTAAAATCAACAAAGTAACGATAGTTCCAGTTATAAGTAAATCGTCCTGCTAACCCTTGATTACGTTTTGATACTCCATTCTTAATATCCGTACCAATGTCTACTGTCCGCTTCTCACTATCTTGTGTGTAACGGAAAGTAACTCCTCCATGATGATTTCCGAAAGCACGTTCCCAGCTTAACAGTAAATCAAGGAATTCACGACGTTTGCCAGAGCTACCACTTGATTGTGTCATGTCATATGCGGAGAACATTTTCTCATAAATAATCTCTCCCGTTTCTTGGCTACGTCCGTTCGCTTTATACAAATCTGGTTGACGATGACGATTAATCCAGTTACTGTTGTCTGTATCATAGCCAAAACGTCCTACAAACTTCAATCCCTTGGTAATGAAATCAAAATTTTGTTCTAATGTAACATTAGTTTGTACATTATTCTGCCAATCTTCATTGTATCCAGTTTGCGTAGATGCAACCCAGGGATTAAGTTTGTTTACGTTATCCCGGTGGGAAATAGGCGCATATCCATTGGAATAGTATACAGGCGTTGCAATAGGATTGTATCCGAAAAGCATGCCCCATAACATCTCATTATCAGCCAGTCCTGGACTATTACGTTTGGCTAATGAACCTGCTATACCTAGTTTCAATAAAGTCGATTTGGTGATATCTATATCAACATTCATACGATAATTCCACTTTTTATAGTTGGCATTTGTATCGTAATCATCACGTAACGTTTGGTCTGTGTTATACATACCTTGATCTTCCGTATAACTTGCAGAAACAAAATAACGAGCAGTGTTACCACCACCATTCATGTTCAAGTTAGCGCGATAACTCCATGCTCCGTTTTTTAGGATCAAATCCATCCAGTCCACATTCGGATAGAAATCCGGATCCATTTGTGTACGAAATAACTCTAATTCTTCCGGTTGATAGGCCATTCCTAAATTGCGAGTCACTAATGCTTCGTTCATCAGACTGGCATACGAAAGACCGTCTACAAATTCCGGAGTGATAGTACGCGTATTATAAGAAGTTTCTACCTTGGCATCAATATTGATTTTTCCAGCTTTACCACGTTTTGTTGTAATCAATACTACACCATTTGCACCTTTAGAACCATAAATAGCAGTAGCTGACGCATCTTTCAATACTGTGAATGATTCGATGTCTTCAATGTTAAGTTCATCCAAACTGCTACGTTCAAAGCCATCCACCAGAATATAAGCACTTGAACTAGCTCCAAAAGTAGAAATACCACGTATCCAAAACTCAGAAGTACTTTTTCCCGGTTGTCCGGAAGTTTGTCGGGCAATAATACCCGGAACATTACCGGCCAAAGCGTTAGACATATTGGAAGTAGGGAAACGTTTTAAATCTCCCACATTCACATTGGTTACAGCTCCCGTCACTGTCAGTTTTTTCTGTGCCCCCATACCAGTTACCACAACCTCATCCAGTACACTAGCCTCTGATTCTTTCATCTTTACATTAACAGTATGCTGTTCTTTTACAAGTACTTCCACATCATCATATCCGATGTATGAGAAGACTAGTCGATGATAAGGTTCCATCTTTATAGAAAAATTACCATTGATATCCGTAATGGTTCCCAAACCTGCTACATCCTTTACAGTGATATTAACACCAATCATCGGCTCATCTTGTGTGTCGGTAACCGTACCAGTCACGGTAATTGTTTGTTGTGCAGAAATCGTCAATGGGACAACCAGCATCAACAAAAAAATGGCTAAATATTTTTTCATAATCTGATAAATGTGTTTATTCGTTAGATTCCACTGTTGATTCATCTTCCGGTATATTCTCGTCACCGGCTACATTCTCTTCTTGCTCCATTGAAATAGTGCGAATAGTATGTCCCACCTGATCATGTACATAAAACATCTCTTTCGCATCATCATAAACAAGTCCACTTACATCACGGAAACGAGCCACTTCTCGTAGGTCACCATCATCAGTTCCCCATTGGTTTCCGTCAGCTAAGGAAGTTGACGCTCCTCGTCCCGCATAGGTCGATACGATACCTTCTGGAGTTACTTTACGTACACAGAAGTTTAATCGATCTACAAAATAGAAATCATACTCTTCTTCACCAGTATAATCCGGATTTTTCACAAATACTCCTTGACAAGGATTATTCATACGTGCCTCAGTTCCTACATCATCCCTATAACCTGACTGTTTATATCCCCCGACAAAATTATACGGGGTAATAAATTCCTTTTTTATCTCGTCATAGTCGGAACGCATGAAATAATGATTGTTAATCACACCAAAATAAGCATACTTTCCAGTAGGATGAATGAAAATCTGAAATTCCCAACTTGGGTCAGCAATAGTGAATAACTGCTTAAAAGTATTAGGATTGTTCTTTACTATAGGATCCCAACTTCCACCATTCTTAATAGTTTTAAAGTAATCAACCAAGTCTAAACGAAATACTTGTCCCTTTTCATAACTATTAAAATACAATTCTCCGTTGATTGGATGAATAGTAGCTCCATTACATTGTTTGTAAGCAGCTATCAATTGTATATCAGATCTATCATCGAATGTACCATCCGCATTACGTTTAATAATATATACACTAGGACTTTCATCTCCCTTACCATCATAATCAATAGCTACAATCATATATTCCGCCTCATCAGCATATCCTTCTATCTTCTTATTGAAAGCAATGCTTCGTATACGATTAGTAGGTATAGTATTGATATTCAAAGGAGAAGAAAGCATACGATTTTTTAAATCGATCAACTGTATAGCTTTATGTCCATCGTAACAAATATACAAATGATCCTTATTCAACGGATCAAAAGCTAATCGTCCGTTATCGCTAAAGCCACAGCATTTGACACCTTCCGGTCCATCAAATGGTCCGTCTCTCCAACCTTGATCATCACGATTATTGCGATAGCCACAAAGCGTACCTACTACCATCTTTTTCTCATAGCTAAAAGTAGTACTCGCAGTCGTTGTTACTGCATTCTCTCCTTCTCCTACAGTGATTTCAATTTCACCACTAAAAGCTCCTGAAGGAACAAAACAGTAAACATAAGTACTTTTTACATTAATAACAATAGCATCTTTGCCACCAATCTTCACTTTTACCTTCGAAACATCTGTTCCGAAATTTTCACCATAAATCAATAGTTTCTGATAGGCTCCTCCTTCTTTCGGAGTAAAATCAGAAATTGCTACAGGTTTTGATGGATCAAAGGCTCCAGTCTCTACATTGTCATCGTCCTTACAACTACAAATGCAAATCGTGAATAATGCCAGCAATATCCACCGCCATTCCTTCAATACTTTTTTCATTTTACATTTCATGTTTTTCATTCTAGTTAATAATAAATGTATAGTTAATTAAACATTTCATCGAGTTTTGTCCATTAACACTTGCATCCAGTATCCTCCAATAACCGAACGCGCTTTAAACCCAACCCATTCACCACTGTCTGTGTGATGCCAATCACTGATAGGTACCCGCGAAGTAGTTTCATTGATATATTTATAGAGTGGATCTATGAATTTCTTGAAAGTTTCTAAATCTGAAGACATAGCAGCTGTCCACATAATCCAGTCAGACTTTGTATACTCTTTGCGGGAGTCCAATGGCAATCCGTAAGGATTCTGTTTCGTCAAATAATAGTTAATTTCTTTGTCGATTACATTATTTGGGAATAAATTCAAATTCCACATTTTGTCCCAAATCATATTATATTTCTGACTCCAGGTATTCTCACGGTCGAAAGCAAGGCGGTAATGATCACCTTCATTTGCCATTTCTTCCCATTTCACCGCCATTTTCTTGGCTATACCTGCATATTTCTCTGCAACATCATATAAACCAAGCATATGCGCCATTTCGCTATATCCGGCTACACCCATGATCGCTTTTACTGAAAGATTGGCATTATGGGCCCAATGACCGGCAAAGTCATCAGTGCATAATTGGTTCTCCGGGTCCTGTCCATACTCTACGAGATAGTTTGTCCAAGTAGTTAAGAGATCCCAATATTTTTTTACATAGTCAGCGTTTCCTTCGATTTTGCTAATAGCAGCAGCAAGAATTACCATGTTACCTCCTTCTTCAATTGGCATGTCACCTCCATACACTTGACCATTAGCAATAGGATAAGTCCCTAAATCGTGTGCTGGAAAAGGTTTGTTCCAACGACCGCTAGCACTATACTCAAAGATGCTAGTCATCATAGCTTTCTGCAATTCAGGGTTATAAACCAAAAATAGTGGTGCGGATGGATAAGTTAGGTCTACTGTATTTACACAACCATTACTGTTGTTTTCTTTAGAGAACCATAACAAGTTACCTTCTTTATCAGTAAAGAGTTTATGAGCAGAGATCACTTGGCGATAAGATGCCGAACAGATTTCTGCATATTTTTTGCCACCTGCCTTTTCTGCATCGTCATAAATAAGTTCGTCAAAGGCGCGACAACGTTCCATAATAGCCTGATAGTTGTCTCTCAATTTTTCGAAAGCATCGAAGATAGTCACTTTGCCATCATGCTTCCAATAGCCCATACGCTTCTCGTACATATACTCAATAGAGTAAATGTCATCATAACCAAGCATCATGAATCCTTCTTTCCCGCTATTGGAGACAGAACCGAGATTGTGAACATATGCCATAGCCGGATTATCTTCCTCTTTACGAGTTGTCCATTTAGTCTTTGTAGTGGCTAATGTGCCATTTTTCACGAATGATTCTTTCATTCCGTAATAGTCTCCCAAACTGACTGATTTACCTGATCCATTCGTACTAGCAAGATATGCATAACCCCAATCAGCACAAATCAAGTCACCTCTTCGGTCACATATTGGTTGATCGATTGAACCTGCTTCTACATAACTGATACCATTCTTTGATAAGGTACGAGCAACAGTAGGCTGGTTACTTTCGTTAATAGCCAGTTCAGGAGTTGTCTCCATATAGAATTGTACATCATGAGTTTTTTTATCTAATGAACGTACACGATAAGAAACATAGTTTATAGGAGTTGACAATAAATCAAGATCATCAATCAATTGAGGAGCGGTAAACACGACATCAAGCTCTACAGGACCACAAGTGAAAGTATAGTAGGTGGAAGTAGCCAATACGTCTACAGATTTCTGAACTGCTTCATTTGCAAACTTAACAGCATTTTCCTTCTCACGAAACAATCCGAAATCGACATATGAACCACCTGTAGTATTGTGGCAATGGGCAGCGATTACGTTCTTACCTTTACGAAGTTTCTTTTTTGCTTCTTCTGAAAGTTTTAGATATACATTATTCTTCCAGACAAGTCCTGTAGAAACAAGCTTTTCCCCATTTAGATACAACTCAAATACATCATCATGAGAATAGATCAGATAAATATCTTCAGCGATATTCGGTTCATTAAAATCGAAAGTGCGACGAATGTAGATATCGGTATTGTCTCCTTTCCATTCTGTGTGAATACGTTCCATATCACGACTACCAAACGCTGCTTTACCTTTCTTCCAATTGCTATCATCAAACTGAAATTCTTGCCATCCGTTTGATGGTTGGCTGTTAGTGTACGCTGCTTCCCAACGTTCTACATTAGTCATAGGAGCAATAGGTACCAGATTAATTTTATCTTTCCCCAAAAAACGATATACTTTTCCGTCAACACGCAGAGCACCCAATAAAGGTTTCTTCGCACTTGTCCAATGCTCTGTACTACCTTCCATTAATTTATCATAGGGTGACCAGATCGAGAAATAAGGATCTGAAACGATAATAGGCACCGACGGAGCACGTAGCGCTATATCTTTTGCAGGTTTTAATAAGTCAACGGTCTGGGCATTTGCCAACAAGCCGACTGAAAGAGCCATTATGGCTAGCAATTTCTTCATAAATATTTGCTTTAAATTAATCTTCAAATCCAAGGTTATCCATCCATCAATCTTATTTACCTCATAAAAAAACAAGCCCTAAGTATTCTTTTAAATCCACTTTTTACCTTAATACTATCTCACCTTTGAATAATTGCAATCTTTATACCCGTTTTCCTATACCTTATAATATATAATACCAGTACTGTCATATTTAGGATGAAATGTTATGGAGAAGCGGCTAACAAATTGTGTATTTCTAGCAAATATCGAGCTTTAACAAACTCTTTATTTTCCATAGTATCTCATCTTTGATGACACAAAATAATGGAATTAATAGAAGAAACAAGGAAAATCTGTGTTCAAGAAAGGACAAAATCTATTCTTTTTGGGATTTCAAACGTTCTTTTAACATACGAAACAGGGGTTCTGACGCTGTTTGAGCAGTATTTATCCTTTTTTGAGCAGATTTTATCCTTATCACCTCAAAATGAAGGTCTATTAATTGATGACTTCTAACTTTAACAAAAGAGATATTGGTCATTTCAGATAGCTTTCGTAAATTTGCAACACGAATGCAATACTGATTATACCATCGCAAAATATATACCATATATTAAACCCAAGTATGTTACCCAAGAGGGAACTACTGTCCTTTATGTTCGATATAATTACAATCGGAACAAGCGTACGCTTATCTCTACCGGATACAATATCAAACCGGAACATTGGGATGCAAAAAGGAAATGGATTAAGCGTGCATGTCCCCATTATGAAGAAATTGATGCCTGCTTGATTAAGATAACATCTAAACTCGGTGATATTCTCACTTATGCAAAAGTGAACGGCATAGATCCGACAGTTGATTTTGTCTTGCTTGAATTAGAAAAGAACAGGGAATATGATCTGCGTCCTAATCGAGTAGATATGTTTGATGCATTAGAACGATATATAGTGGAAAAAGCACCATCCGTCTCGGCAGATCAAATAAAAGACTATCGAACACTCCGCAAGCATCTGACCGCCTTCAAAGAATACTCATCACAACCTGTAACATTCCGCAATTTGAATCTGACATTTTACAACGAGTTTATGGATTATCTATTTCATAAAGTAGTAAAACCAAACGGAACTGTAGGGCTGCTCACCAATTCTGCAGGAAAAATCATACGTTTGTTGAAAGGCTTTGTTAATTATCAAATAGTAAAAGGAATTATTCCACCGATTGACCTAAAGAACTTCAAAGTTGTAGAAGAGGAAACTGATGCTATTTATCTAAATGAAAAGGAGCTGGCTGCAATATACGAACTTGATTTATCAGATGATAAGCAATTGGAAGAGATACGGGATGTATTCATTACCGGGTGTTTCACAGGATTACGATACAGTGACCTTTCAACTTTAAGCCCTGAGCATATTGATTTGGATAATGAGAATATAAATCTCAAACAGCGGAAGGTACACAAGGCTGTAGTGATTCCCATGATTGATTATGTGCCTGAAATTCTTAAAAAGTATAATTATGATTTGCCTAAAATCCCACGATACATGTTTAATGAGAGAGTCAAAGAGTTGGGGCGGAAGATAAAATTGAGCCAGAAGATTGAAGTTGTCCGCAGGAAAGGTAAAGAGCGAGAAAAGAGAATATATGAGAAATGGGAAATGATCTCTTCCCACACCTGTCGGCGATCGTTTTGTACAAACATGTATCTATCTGGTTTTCCTGCAGCAGAACTAATGCGTATATCCGGACATAAAAGTCCATCTGCGTTTATGCGATATATTAAAGTGGATAATCAGCAGGCTGCTAAAAGACTAAAAGAGTTGCGTGCCAAATTAGCCAGATGAATTCCTTAGGGAGATAAAACTATAACCATTTTTAGAATAAGACAACAGGCGTTAGTTTCCTCGGAGGAAACGCCAGTTCCCTTTAAAAGGAACGGTCGTTTCCATTAAAAGGAACGGCCGTTCCCTCGCCGGGAAACGACAGTTTCCATTAAAAGAAATCATAGGAAACTATATACCATTGATTTCTAACCACATAGAGTACTACCGGTAATGTTATAGAGTTTATGTTCATGTCTATACGGTTCTAAGGCAAACTCAATCAAGTTATGAGGCAAATACATCTGTCGTCCTAATAGATATGCTTCCGCACAACAGACAGACACGCTTCCGAATGACAGCTACGGTTAATACTTAATACCTAATACTTATCTCCTATAATATTTCCTTCCAATCCATCGTTTTTTCTTCTTAATTTCGTAAATTTGCCTTTCGTAACATTCAATAGAATAGAGAAAATATCAATGAGAATAGTTGTACAACGAGTAAGCCACGCATCAGTAACCATCGAAGGACAGTGCAAGTCTTCCATTGGAAAAGGGATGCTGATATTAGTCGGCATTGAAGAATCCGACGGACAGGAAGATATAGACTGGCTCTGCAAAAAGATAGTAAATCTGCGTATTTTTGACGATGAAAACGGAGTAATGAACAAGTCGATCCTGGAAGATGGAGGTGAAATTCTGGTCATCAGCCAGTTCACGTTGCATGCTTCTACCAAGAAGGGCAACCGTCCGTCATACATCAAAGCCGCCAAGCCGGAGATATCTGTCCCACTCTACGAACGGTTCTGCAAAGACCTGAGCAGGGCGCTAGGAAAAGAAATCGGCACAGGAACTTTCGGAGCGGACATGAAAGTTGAACTTTTAAATGACGGTCCTGTTACTATATGTATGGACACCAAAAATAAAGAGTAAAACCTTGATGAAAAAGCCGGTAAAGCTCTTCGAAGAGTGATAAACAGGCTCCAAACATCAAACTAATCATCATAAACCAACAGCAATTATGACCCTGGAAGAAGCTCAAAAAGAAGTAGACAAATGGATAAAGACATACGGTGTCCGCTACTTCAGCGAATTGACAAATATGGCCGTACTGACTGAAGAAGTCGGAGAATTGGCCCGTGTCATGGCCCGCAAATACGGCGACCAGTCTTTCAAAGAAGGCGAGAAAGACAACCTTGACGAAGAAATAGCAGACATCTTATGGGTGCTCCTGTGTATCGCCAACCAGACAGGCGTAGACATCACCAAAGCCTTCAGGGAAAGCCTGGAAAAGAAAACGAAACGAGATAATAAAAGACATATCAATAACCCAAAACTGAACGATCATGGAAGAGAATAGCTCACAATCCAACAAGTATGATGCCGCATTGGCAAAGTATAACACCAATCTGAGCGATGCAGACATACAGGCTCGGGTGGCTGACCTGATTGAAAAGAAAGTGCCGGAAAACAATACGGAAGAAGTCAAGAAACTCCTGTTCAACTGCATCGACCTGACCACGCTGAACAGCACAGACAGCGATGAAAGCGTGATGCATTTCACCGAAAAAGTGAATGAGTTCGACAATGAGTTCCCCGATATGAAGAACGTCGCTGCCATCTGCGTATACCCCAATTTCGCGGATATTGTAAAGAATACACTGCAAGTAGATGGCATCAATATCGCTTGTGTTTCGGGCGGGTTCCCTTCTTCTCAGACTTTCATCGAAGTGAAAGTAGCGGAAACGGCACTGGCTATCGCTGACGGTGCGGACGAAATAGATATTGTTATCTCTATCGGTAAATTCCTGAGCGGTGACTACGAAACAATGTGCGAAGAAATTCAGGAATTAAAAGAAGTCTGCAAGGAACGCCACCTCAAGGTAATCCTCGAGACAGGTGCTTTGAAAACCGCCTCCAACATCAAGAAAGCCTCTATCCTATCCATGTATTCGGGTGCAGATTTCATCAAGACATCGACCGGAAAGCAACAGCCTGCCGCTACCCCGGAAGCCGCTTATGTGATGTGCGAAGCTATCAAGGAGTACTATCAAAAAACAAACAACAAGATCGGCTTCAAACCGGCAGGAGGCATCAACACCGTCCATGATGCAATCATTTATTACACTATTGTGAAAGAAATATTAGGCGAAGAATGGCTGAACAACCGATTGTTCCGTCTGGGTACCAGTCGTTTGGCCAATTTGCTTCTCTCCGATATCAAGGGCGAAGAGATCAAATTCTTCTAAGGAATTACATTAGCAATCAAGTATGCCGTACCGCGCTTCACCTTCCGTTCCTATGGAAGGAAGCGCGGTATTTTTTATATAATAAAAACTAAAGATACTTATGGACAAAACCATTATTTTCATTATCTTTGTCATAGATGTAGCTATGCTAACATAGTTAATCATCTGTATTAGAGAACGTTTCTTTTATTACCTGATTCCTGGAATTCGGCAAAATTCAAAGTTATGAGTGGTAATAAGCAAACGGGTCTCACGCACCTTCATGTATATACTTTTGTTATATATCGAACGGAGCGTGAGACTGTTGCTTTTATGTCATCATAACGGCTTGCCGAAGCCCCAGGAAAAGACATATAGCAGCAGTTCTCACGCTTTTTTTAGTTAACCATAAGCGAAAAAGTATAAAATGAAGTCACACACAAAGAACTTACGTTTTAACCATAACCCCTTAAATCTGATACTCGGCACCAGAAAGAAACAAGGTCTGCGCATCGGTTATATGGAGGCTGCACTGGATGGCTTCTATCTTAACTGTATGGAAACCGGAGTACACCCGGAAAAACTAAGTAAACTATTATCAGATAAGTTCCATTGCACAGATGCAATTTCTTCCTGCCAGCTATTCCTATTCCTCATCAACGAAGGCGACAGAGCCTCCTATTCTATTATGGTCCCCTATTTACTCTCTACCGAAAACCTAAACCAGTTTGAAAACACCATCCGTGAACGCTTCTACGGAGTAGACCGATTCATTCAACAGGGCAGAAATCTATACAAATTCAAAGAGTATATAGAAGAAAGAGGAGAGCCGATTGTATGGATTAATGACTTAGAGAGAGGAGTGATCGGATGGGATATGGCACAAGTTGTCGGGCTGGCCCGGGCTGCCAAAGACTGCGGCTACATCACCAAAGAACAAGCATGGGAATACATCGAACAGGCGAGCACGTTATGTTCCGAAATCCTCCGCACACCGGAAGAAATAGACAAAAGTTTCCTCATCGGAGGAGCGATGAAATCGAATAAAATTGAAGATTGGGAGGAATTAATCCTGTGTTACTCTCTGCTCAGGAACAGTGGGGAGTAGTTATTTCTCACGGGCGACCACGTAATCCAGATAAGTCCGCAGGGCAAGGCAAATATTTGAATCCGGCAAGGCAGCCAGCAAATCAAAGGCCTTCTTTTTATATTGTTCTATTGTACGACAGGCATATTCAATACCTCCATTATCTTTGGTAAACTCAATCAGACATACGATTTCATCGGGAGTTGCCGTACCTTCCTTCACCTTGAACGCTATCTGTTCCGCCCACGCATCTTTCGTTGTATTCAATGCATACAGAGCAGGCAGCGTCAGCTTACCTTCCAGCATATCATTACCAGTCGGTTTGCCGATCTTCTTGCTATCAAAGTAATCGAAAATATCATCCTTAATCTGAAAACAGATGCCAATATATTCGCCCAACAGACGGGCAAAAGCGACTTCCTCCTCACCTACCTGCACTGACAAGGCAGCCGCCTCGGCACAAGCGGCAAAAAGAGCCGCTGTTTTCTTACGTATTACGTCAAAATAAACTTCCTCCGAAAAGCTATGATTACTTACATTCGAAAGTTGAAGCAACTCTCCTTCAGCTAGTTTCTGCCCCAGCGAAGATACCAGACGGATAATCTCATAATTATTAGTCTGCTCCGCGTGCACAAGGCTTGTAGCCAGCAGATAATCACCCGCCAGTACAGATACCTTATTATTAAATACAGCATTTACCGAAAGCTGACCGCGACGCTCGGTACTTTCATCGACTACATCGTCGTGCACCAAACTGGCTGTATGAAGCAATTCCAAAGAAACTGCCGCATGAAGGGTGGCAGGAGTCACAGCCCCATAAAGGCGTGCTACCAATAAGACAAGAATAGGACGCATCATCTTGCCATTCCTCTTGCGTATATGAGTTATTACGCTGTCGAGCAATGCATTCGAATCGGAAAGAGGGGTGTCAAAAAGAGCTTTAAAATCCTCCAGTTCCGCTTCTATCGGGGTTTTGATAAGAGAGATACTATCCATTCACAACACTATTTGAGCACAAAAGTAATAATAAAACGCTTAATACGGTATTTTTTTGTACTTTTACCATGAAAAATTAATTAAATCTATGGAGTCAGACAATAAATTATTTCTTTTAGACGCTTATGCACTGATATATCGGGCTTATTACGCCTTTATCAAGAATCCCAGAATCAACTCCAAAGGGTTCAATACTTCAGCTATCCTCGGATTTGTCAATACCCTCGAAGAGGTGCTGAAAAAGGAGAATCCGTCACATATAGGAGTAGCCTTCGACCCCTCCGGCCCTACCTTCCGCCACGAAGCTTTCGAGCAATACAAAGCCCAGCGTGAAGAAACTCCGGAAGCTATCCGCCTCTCCGTACCTATTATAAAAGATATCATCCACGCCTACCGCATCCCAATTCTGGAAGTGGCAGGATACGAAGCCGACGACGTGATCGGAACTCTCGCCACTGAAGCCGGACGTCAGGGCATCACCACCTATATGATGACTCCCGACAAAGACTACGGCCAGCTGGTGACGGACAACGTATTCATGTATCGCCCCAAACATACGGGAGGTTTTGAAGTGATGGGCATCGAAGAAGTGAAAGCGAAGTTCGATATCCAGTCGCCCGCACAAGTAATCGATATGCTCGGACTGATGGGCGATGCTTCCGACAATATCCCTGGTTGTCCCGGTGTCGGTGAAAAGACTGCCCAGAAACTAATCGCCGAATTCGGAAGTATCGAAAATCTGCTGGAGCATACCGACCAACTGAAAGGAGCCTTGAAAACGAAAGTGGAAACCAATAAGGAATTGATTACTTTCTCCAAATTCCTTGCCACTATCAAAATCGATGTTCCTATCCAACTCGAAATGGACAAGCTCGTCCGCGAACAGGCAGACGAAGATTCACTCCGACGAATTTTTGAAGAACTGGAATTCCGGACACTGATCGACCGAGTACTGAAAAAAGAAAATTCTGCCGGCGGAGTAACAATGGCAACCGGAAGCAAAACGGCAACGGCCAAAAGTGCTCCCTCTCCTCTTCCACTTTTTCCCGAAGAAGGAGGAGCCATACAAGGCGATTTATTTGCGAATTTTACGGGCAATGAGGCAGGCGAAGCCAAAAAATCGAATCTAGAGACGTTAGAAACGCTTAATTGCGACTACCAACTCATTGATACAGAGAAGAAAAGAGATGAAATTATTCAAAAGTTACTTACATCGAAAATTCTCTCGTTAGACACGGAGACTACAGGAACGGAACCAATGGACGCCGAACTGGTCGGAATGAGTTTCTCTATCACCGAAAATCAGGCTTTTTATGTGCCGGTTCCCGACAATCGTGAGGAAGCGTTAAAAATCGTCAACGAGTTCCGTCCGGTCTTCGAAAATGAGAACTCATTGAAAGTCGGACAAAATATCAAGTACGACATGATCGTTCTTGAAAATTACGGAGTGCAAGTGAAAGGTGCGCTCTTTGATACGATGATCGCCCATTACGTTCTTCAACCGGAACTTCGTCATGGAATGGACTATCTGGCAGAAATCTATCTTCACTATCAGACCATCCACATCGACGAACTGATAGGTCCGAAAGGGAAGAACCAGAAAAACATGCGCGATCTCGACCCGAAGGATATCTACCGCTATGCCTGCGAAGATGCAGACGTAACACTGAAGCTCAAAAACGTCCTGGAGAAAGAACTGAAAGAGAACGATGCCGAACGTTTGTTTTATGATATCGAAATGCCGCTTGTACCCGTATTGGTTAATATAGAACGGAATGGGGTATTGCTGGATACGGAAGCGCTCAAACAATCGTCTGTTCATTTCACCGCTCAGATGCAACGCATCGAGCAGGAAATTTATGAACTGGCAGGCGAAACCTTCAATATCGCTTCGCCCAAACAAGTAGGCGAGGTACTGTTTGACAAACTAAGAATCATCGAAAAAGCGAAGAAGACCAAAACCGGTCAGTACGTCACTTCGGAAGAAGTGCTCGAAAGCCTTCGGCATAAACATCCCGTAGTAGAAAAGATTCTGGAACACCGCGGACTGAAGAAACTGCTGGGAACTTATATCGATGCACTTCCCCAACTGATCAACCCACGCACGGGACGGGTACACACGTCTTTCAACCAGACCGTCACCTCTACCGGACGCCTCAGCTCCAGTAACCCGAATCTGCAGAATATTCCTATCCGCGACGAGAACGGTAAGGAAATCCGCAAGGCATTTATCCCTGACGAAGGCTGCCTGTTCTTCTCTGCCGACTATTCGCAGATAGAACTTCGTATCATGGCACATCTCAGCGAAGACAAGAATATGATCGACGCCTTCCTCAGCAATCATGATATCCACGCAGCTACAGCTGCCAAAATATATAAGATCGACCTGAAAGACGTAGACTCCGATATGCGACGCAAAGCGAAAACCGCCAACTTCGGTATCATCTACGGCATCTCCGTATTTGGCCTTGCAGAGCGAATGAACGTAGACCGAAAGGAAGCCAAAGAACTGATCGACGGCTATTTCGAAACTTATCCAAGCGTGAAAGCCTATATGGAGAAGAGTATCCAGATAGCTCAGGAGAAAGGGTATGTAGAAACGATTTTCCACCGGAAACGCTTCTTGCCGGACATTAACTCACGAAACGCCGTTGTACGCGGCTATGCCGAGCGAAACGCCATCAACGCACCGATTCAGGGAAGCGCCGCAGATATCATAAAGGTAGCAATGGCACGCATTTATCAGCGATTCCAGACAGAAGGCATACAAGCTAAAATGATATTGCAAGTACACGATGAATTGAACTTCAGCGTGCCCGTCAACGAAAAAGAACGTGTAGAAGAGATCGTTATTGAGGAAATGGAACACGCTTACCGTATGCACGTTCCCTTGAAAGCAGATTGCGGCTGGGGCAAGAACTGGCTCGAAGCACACTAAAACAAGGTTTATCCTGCCATAACAAAACAGGATAAATCAGCTAAATAATGGAGAGGATGAGTTATAACATTATTTAACCCACTATCCAGAAAGCTAGGAAAAAGATCACTTCCCCAACGAAGTGTTTCATTCTATATCCGGCAGGTTGACTGCCGGATATTTTTTTGTCACCAATCTTGGCAAAAAGCAAGGTATCACCTTAGCCATCATCTGACATTTTGATATTATTTTAGCTTTATATTTGTATAAATACCGAATAAATATATAACTTTGCAGCGTAATACAAGAGTATTACTAGACAAATGAAAGAATAATACTAAAATCAAATAGCCATGAAAACAAAAGTATCTTTAAAAATGTTTGTTCTATCCGTAGTTCTTCTCATGACCTCTTTTGTTGCTTCTGCACGCAGTTATGATGGTCAGTTGGTTTATAATCCAGTAGAAGAAAATGGAGTAATGGTAGGTCAGACCGTTTACAAAATGAACGGAAGTACACTTGCCAACTATATGAAGTATAACTACAAGTACGATGACAACAAGCGCATGATTGAAAGCGAGACCCTGAAATGGAACAGTACCAAAGAGGAATGGGAAAAAGATCTCCGCATCAATTATACATACGAAGGAAAAACTGTAACAACCAATTACTATAAATGGAACAATAAGAAACGCGCTTACGTGTTAGTTCCAGAAATGACAGTGACCATGGACAATACTAATTTGTAACAGCATTTTTTTAACAACATACTCTCTCATTCTAATATTCTAACAAATAGAAAACGCCGTTCCTGATGAAGAAACGGCGTTTTCGCATCTATCTTAAGAAGTAATTGTCACAACACAAAAAACCGGTCCTGCAACCCTTTCAGAAAACTTCGGGAAATCACCAAATCACTCTTATCATGAAAAGGCGGATAGAGCTGACAACACTTCCCATCAATCATCGCCAGATAATTAACATTAACAATAGCCGACTGACTGATCTGAATAAAAGCTTGTGAATAACCAATGATATCTTCGGCTTTTGTATTTCGCTTCAGATTCAATCGGGTCTGATTGAACAGGACTACCTGCCACTGCCGCTTGTCTTTCAGATATTCGAAATAACCGATCTCTTCCAGTCTCAAAAGCTTGAATCCCGTCACCGTGCTGATCATAAACATTCCCTGTTGCGGCATCAAAGCACTGACAGAAGAAGAAAAAGAGGAAGAAGGAGTTGCCGGTATCGAAGCTACAGCTTTCCGGTAGCGCTCTATAACAACTTTCAGATCTTCCGTCTCAAAAGGTTTCAGTAAGAAATCGAAGGCGGACTCACGCAGGGCCTGAAGCAAATACTTATCATACGAAGTATAAAAGACAACTTTCATATCCCACAGCACCTCATCGCGCATCTCACTCAACAAGTTAAGCCCCAGCACATCCGGAAGTTCCACATCCAGAAACAACAGATCCGGACGGAGTTCCATTATCATCTTTTTGCCTTTTGCGCCATTGTTTGCAGTTCCTTTTATTTCAAATTCCTGATAAGCGCCCAGCTCCCTGCGCAAAGCATCGATTGCCGTACGCTCATCATCTACAATAACGACTTTATATTTATCTTCTGCATTCATCATAAATCATAAGAAAAATGAAACGGTATAAACACCGACACTTGCGTACCGGTCTGCCCATCGTTTCGGTTATCTATATTGAAACGTATCTTCTCATTTTTATTCTTTGTATTGAGTAGCTGTATCGTTTGATAGAGCACTTTCAGCCCCGTTCCCGTTCCTCTGGTCGAAGAAGCCACTTGCGGAAGATACCCCCGCCCGTTATCACAAATCACGATACGGACTCCTTTTCCTTCACGGGAAATACGGATAGTCAATTCCTTCTCATCATCTTTTCCGGCCAGCCCGTGCTTAATCGCATTCTCTACCGGAATCTGTACAATCATGGAAGGAATCATTATACTTTTTGCATCCAACCCCTCCTCCACTACGACCGAAACTGTGAAGTCTTCGCTGACACGTCCACTTTCCAGGCGGATATATGACTGTACAAAATCCAGCTCGTCCTGCAAAGAAACACTTAGTTTTTCTGTCAGTTCAAGACTCCGGCGGAGATATTTGACCAGTTCCATCAGATTATTCTTCACCTCTTCCGATCCATTAAACTGATTAATTTCACGCCCCAGCACATTGAAAGTGAAATGGGGAGAAATCCGGCCCCGCAAATTCTCCATACGGACGCGATTTATCTGTTGGAAGAAACGTTCACGAAGAAACTCCCGCTTTTTCCGCATATACCAGATGATCACCACCGTTCCGGCTGCCAGCAACAGGCAGACAAGCACCCAGATATACATGCTCAGTTTCAATACACGCACTTCACCCGCTTGTCGTTGAATCTGCATTTCCTTGCGCAATACGATCGTGTCCTGACGGTAACGCATATCCAGTTCGGCTACACGGGTACGAATCCGTTCGCTACGGATGGAGTCATTCAGTTGATAATCACGTTTCAGATACTCATATGCATTACGGTAGTCACCTGCCTTTTCATAATAATGTTGCAGATACTGGTTGCGTATAGTAAGCATATTGGCATCCACGTGTCCGGTAGAAGCAGTCCGTGCTATCATTTCCCTGGCACGAGCGATATTTCCTTTTTTCAGGGAAAGCTCAATCATCAGGGTTTCAATGTAGTGCATGGCGGAGTTGTTCTTTATCTCCGAAAAGTAACGGTAACCTTCATTCAGATTGTTTTCGGCAGAATCCAGCCGGTTCGTCAGCAGATAAAGATCGCCCAGATTAACTTTCGAAAGATTGCTTTCGAATACCATTTGCGGGTAATCCGCTATCAGCTCCGCTGCTTGCCGCATATAGACCAGGGCTTCCTGATAATCTTTCTTATAATAGTAATGATTTCCCCGATTATTAAGATACACCCACTTTTCGCTGACTGTCATTTCATCAAAAAACTGTCCTGCCAGTTCGTAATAATGATTGGACAAATCAAAATCACGCAAGTCCATGTAAGTCTGTCCCAGTCCGCAATAGACCGGAAATTTGGAATGTTCCGACAGATGCAGGGAGTCGCAGATAAACAATGCTCTCCGGTAATAGGAAGCGGTATGTGCCAGTTCGCCACGATGCAGATGGGCATCCGCCAGATTCATACAGATATCCGACAGAAGATGCGCCTTATCTCCTTTCAGACGGTAAGCATAGGATTTCTCATAATAGGCAACCGCCGAATCGGGCTGATTGAGTTGCATCCAGACATTTCCCTCAATGTTATACACATCCGAAAGCACATCATTCCATCGCGGGCAGGCAGCTGCACGCTTATCATACTCTTTTACAGGGCGGCTATAATAGAGGATAGAGTCGAAATCGGACGAGATGAAGAAAGTCTTTCCATACAATCCCATCAAGCGGTAATAACTCATCGAGTCCTGTGCCTGACGCATTGCGTTACGTAATAAAGAACGTGAATAAGGTAAGTTGGAAAACAGAGAATCCTGTGCACGGACTTCTAAAGAATCGATAAGTGACTGTTCACACAAAGCGTGACTGCGGTGCCTATCCACGCAACTGCAGTTCCACAATATCAACAACCCTATCAACCCAAATAGCTTCATAGTAGATTTCGCTTTATTCATCCCCTTGTCCGTGTTGAATTTTGAATGCCACAAAAATACATTAATTATATTGAATCTCAACGAAATTTATTATTTTTTTAATACCTTTGTCCCCATATAAACATGAGTAACTGACCTAATGAGTCCATTGAACTTTACCCACATTCTGACACAGGCAGTCGATGAGCTATCGGAAAGCGAATCTTACAAAGGGCTGTTTCATCAACATAAAGATGGCGAACCATTGCCCTCTGCTAAAGTTTTGTATGAAATTATCGAGCTTTCACGTGCCATTCTCTTCCCCGGATACTACGGAAATTCCACCATCAACAGCCGGACAATCAATTATCACATCGGTGTAAATATCGAAAAGTTATTTGACTTGCTCACAGAGCAAATCCTGGCCGGACTATGTTTCAGTACGGCAGAAGGAGACTGCAACGTCTGCTCGGAGTCGAGAAGAGAAGAAGCCGCCCGGCTGGCTGCGAACTTTATCAGCAAACTACCCACCATGAGAAGAATACTGGCTACGGACGTAGAAGCTGCCTACAACGGTGACCCCGCTGCCAAGAGTTACGGTGAAGTTATTTTCTGTTATCCCGCCATTAAGGCAATCAGCAACTATCGTATTGCGCACGAACTGCTGGAACTGGGTGTTCCCCTGATTCCTCGCATGATCACGGAAATGGCTCATAGCGAGACGGGGATCGATATCCATCCGGGAGCGAAGATAGGCAGTCACTTTACCATAGACCACGGAACGGGTGTCGTGATCGGCGCTACAAGCATCATCGGGAACAATGTCAAATTATATCAGGGTGTCACCCTGGGAGCAAAAAGCTTCCCGCTGGATGCCGACGGAAAACCGATCAAGGGTATCCCCCGCCACCCGATACTGGAAGACAATGTCATAGTCTACTCAAACGCCACCATCCTTGGAAGAATTACTATCGGAAGCGACGCAACCGTAGGAGGAAATATCTGGGTAACGGAAAACATTCCCGCCGGAGCAAAGATTGTACAGACAAAAGCAAAGAAATAAAATCAATAAACTATATATGAGCGAACAATTCGAGATGATAGCCAAGACCTTCCAAGGACTGGAAGAGATACTTGCTGAAGAACTTACAACACTAGGAGCCAACGATATCCAGATAGGACGTCGCATGGTTTCATTTACAGGAGACAAGCGTATGATGTACAAGGCAAATTTCTGCCTCCGTACTGCTATCCGCATTCTGAAGCCGATCAAGAATTTTACGGCAAAGGATGCTGATGAAGTTTACAACCAGATACAGGCCATTCTATGGGAAGAGTATCTTGATGTGAACAAGACGTTTGCGATAGACGCAGTTGTATTCAGCGAAGAATTTCGCCATTCAAAGTTCGTTTCGTACAAAGTGAAAGACGCCATCGTGGACTATTTCCGTGAAAAGACAGGCAAACGCCCGTCGGTACGCATCAATAATCCGGATGTACTACTCAATATCCATATTGCACATACCACTTGTACGTTGTCTCTGGACTCTTCCGGAGAGTCGCTTCATCGTCGCGGATACCGCCAGGAACAAGTAGAAGCTCCGTTGAACGAAGTACTGGCTGCCGGTATGGTTCTAATGACAGGATGGCGCGGTGAATGTGACCTGATTGACCCGATGTGCGGTTCGGGCACGATTCCTATAGAAGCTGCACTGATCGCAAGAAACATCGCTCCGGGAGTATTCCGCAAAGGATTCGCATTCGAGAAATGGGTAGATTTCGATTCGGAGATGTTCGATGAGATTTACAATGATGATAGTCAGGAGCGCGAATTCACTCATAAGATTTACGGATATGATAACAGTCCGAAAGCGAATGAAATAGCGACGCATAATATAAAAGCGGCGGGTGTATCCAAAGATGTGACGCTGAAACTGCAACCGTTCCAGCAATTCGAACAGCCGCAGGAGAAGTCCATCATCGTGATGAATCCTCCTTATGGCGAACGTATCTCTACCAATGACCTGCTCGGACTGTACCAGATGATTGGCGAACGTCTGAAGCATGCATTTGTAGGAAACGAGGCTTGGGTACTCTCTTATAGAGAAGAATGCTTCGATCAGATCGGGCTGAAACCAAGCAAGAAAGTGCCGTTGTTCAATGGCGCATTGGAATGCGAGTTCCGCAAATACGAGATTTTCGACGGGAAATATAAGGAGTTCAAGAGTCAGGAGGGAGAAGGGGAATTCAAGCCACGCAGAGAAGGAGAGTACAAGCCACGTCGGGAAAGTGACTTCAAGCCGAGACGGGAAGAAGGAAGCTTTACCCGGGATGACAGGGACAGAAAGCCTAGAGGCGAGTTCCGTGGGGAAAGAGATTCAAGAGCTCCAAGAGAATTCAGAGGAAATCGGGAGCCTAGGATACCGAAGAAGGAAGAAGAGTAATTTCATAGATAGTTAACGGCATCTCACTAAAAAAATGCCATTAACTTATTGATAGACAATATAAGGTCGCATTTTGCGATCTTATCATTTGATGAGTAAGAAAGCGAATTGAATATCTCGAAAAAAACGTATCATCCGACAGAGAAAGACAACTCTCCTGAACAGGGTAAAATAGAAGGATTTAAAACCAATAAAGATAAATAAAAGCAATGAGTAAAATTGGAAAAAGAGCCATTCTGATATTGCTGGCGCTACCAATCGGATTCAATGTTATGGCACAGGAAATCAAAAAGCTGACACTGGAAGACTTGATTCCGGGCGGCGAGACCTACCGTTATGCAGAAAACCTGTACGGCCTGCAATGGTGGGGAGACGTGTGTATCAAACCGAGTACCGACACCATCTACACAGTTCAACCCAAAACAGGGAAAGAGACAGTGCTGACTACCCTCGGACAAATCAACAAAGTACTGGCAGACAATAAAGCAGGGAAGCTGCCGACCCCGTACTCAATCCGCTACCCGTGGGCGGACAAACCGCAAATGTTACTGAAAATATCCGGTAAGTATATCGTATACGATTTCGAGAACAACCGGATTGTCAGCACACTGAAGCTGAAAGATAAAGCAGCCAACGAAGATTATTGCGTCGCCAACGGAAACGTAGCCTACACAGTCAACAACAACCTGTATGTGAACGAACAGGCAATCACCGACGAACCCGAAGGCATCGTCTGCGGGCAGTCCGTCCACCGCAATGAGTTCGGCATCAACAAAGGTACCTTCTGGAGCCCGAAAGGCAACCTGCTCGCTTTCTACCGCATGGACGAAAGCATGGTGACGCAATACCCGCTTGTAGACATCACCGCACGTGTAGGAGAAGTGAATAACGTCCGTTACCCGATGGCAGGAATGACCAGCCACCAAGTAAAAGTAGGCGTCTACAACCCCTCCACCGGCAAGACCATCTATCTGAATGCAGGTGATCCGACCGACCGTTACTTCACCAATATCAGCTGGTCACCGGACGAAAAGAGCATTTATCTGATCGAACTGAACCGCGACCAGAACCACGCCGTACTTTGCCAATACGATGCAACGACAGGCAAGTTACTGGGCAAACTGCTGGAAGAAACGCACCCCAAGTATGTAGAGCCTCAGCACCCCATCGTATTCTTACCGTGGGACAGCAATAAATTCATCTACCAGAGCCAGCGTGACGGATATAACCATCTATATTTATGCGACCTCACCTCCAGCCTCAAAGGCGAATGGAAAAGCGATGCCGCAGGCGGCAAGCATATCGAATACATCCCGACGAAGCAACTGACCGAAGGCAAATGGCTGGTAGGCGACATTCTGGGCTTCAACGCCAAGAGGAAAGAAGTCATCTTCCAAGGAGTGGATGGCACAGGCTCCAATAACTTTGCAGTAAATGTCAACACAGGAAAGCGCAGCCTCCCGTTCAGCTTCCGTTCTACCACAGAAGGAGAACATAACGGAATGCTCAGCGCATCGGGAAGTTACCTCATCGACCGTTATTCGACTCCTACCCTTCCGCGCCGCATTGACATCGTGGATACCAAAAGCCTGAAAACAGTCAACCTGCTGACAGCCAAGGACCCATACGAAGGCTACGAGATGCCGACCATCGAAACCGGCACTATCAAAGCCGACGACGGAACGACCGACCTATACTACCGCCTCACCAAACCCGCAGATTTCGACCCGAACAAAAAGTATCCGGCCATCGTCTACGTATACGGCGGCCCGCACGCACAACTCGTCACCGGCGGCTGGCTGAACGGCTCCCGCGGATGGGATATCTATATGGCTAACAAAGGCTATATCATGTTCACCCTCGACAACCGCGGCAGTGCCAACCGTGGACTGGAATTCGAAAACGCCACCTTCCGCCGCCTCGGCATCGAAGAAGGCAAAGACCAGGTGAAAGGCATTGAATTTCTGAAATCCCTCCCCTACATAGACGGAAACCGCATCGGTGTACACGGATGGAGCTTCGGAGGCCACATGACCACTGCCCTGCTGCTCCGCTACCCCGAAATATTCAAGGTAGGCGTAGCCGGCGGACCTGTCATCGACTGGGGATATTACGAAGTGATGTACGGCGAACGTTATATGGACACTCCGGAAAGCAATCCGGAAGGCTACAAAGAATGTAACCTGAAGAACCTTGCCGGACAACTGAAAGGTCATCTGCTCATTATCCATGACGACCACGATGACACTTGCGTACCGCAGCACACACTGTCGTTCATGAAAGCCTGTGTAGATGCCCGCACCTATCCCGACCTGTTTATCTATCCGTGCCACAAGCACAACGTATCAGGCCGCGACCGTGTACATCTGCACGAGAAAATCACCCGATACTTTGAGCAGAACCTATAGCAACCTATAATTGACAGCTCACAGCATCATACCGAAAAACTCATAACTGAAAACTCATAACTTAATACTCATTATGAAGATATTATTACTAGGCTCGGGCGGCCGCGAACATGCACTGGCATGGAAAATTGCCCAAAGTCCGAAAGTTGAAAAGCTGTACATCGCTCCGGGAAACGCCGGAACAAACGCCGTAGGCGAGAATGTCAACATCAAAGCTACCGACTTTGAAGCGATCAGCGCTTTCGCCCTGAAAGAAAACATCGGAATGGTAGTAGTAGGTCCCGAAGACCCGTTGGTAAAAGGCATCTACGATTACTTCCAGAACCGTCCCGAACTGAAACATATCGCCGTTATCGGTCCATCCGCCAACGGAGCACAGCTGGAGGGCAGCAAGGAGTTTGCCAAAGGCTTCATGATGCGTCATCAAATCCCGACGGCCCGATATAAAAGTATCACAGCCGAAAATCTCGAAGAAGGTCTGGCTTTCCTCGAAACGCTGGAAGCCCCATACGTGCTGAAAGCTGACGGGCTCTGTGCCGGAAAAGGCGTTCTGATCCTCCCCACACTGGACGAGGCAAAGAAAGAACTCAAGGAAATGCTTGCCGGTATGTTCGGCTCCGCATCGGCCACAGTCGTTATTGAAGAGTTCCTGAGTGGTATCGAATGTTCCGTATTCGTGCTTACCGACGGCGAACACTACAAAGTCCTCCCCGTAGCGAAAGACTACAAGCGTATCGGTGAAGGCGACAAAGGGCTCAACACTGGTGGTATGGGCAGCGTGACTCCGGTTCCGTTTGCCGACGAAGAATACATGGAAAAAGTACGTACCCGCATCATCGAACCTACCATCAACGGACTGAAAGAAGAAAATATCGTCTACAAAGGCTTCATCTTCCTTGGACTGATCCGGGTAAAAGGCGAACCGATGGTGATCGAATATAACGTCCGCATGGGCGACCCGGAGACGGAAAGCGTGATGCTCCGCATCCAGAGCGACCTCGTGGAGTTGCTGGAAGGTACAGCCGCAGGCAACCTTGACGAAAAGACGCTGGTCATGGACCCGCGCTCGGCAGGTTGTGTGATCCTTGTGAGCGGCGGTTATCCCGAAGCATACGAAAAAGGCTTCCCTATCAGCGGTTTGGAACAGGCTGCCGCTACCGAAAGCATCATTTTCCATGCCGGAACAGCCATGAAAGACGGACAAATCGTAACGAACGGAGGACGTGTGATCGCCGTCTGCTCTTATGGCGCAACGAAGGAAGAAGCGCTGGCACAGAGCTATAAAGTGGCAGATATGATCGACTTCGACAAGAAATATTTCCGTCGCGATATCGGATTCGACTTATAATGAAAAGCAAGAGACTACAAGGTTTGGTCACAGCAGGGCGGTGGACACTCCCTGCTGCGATTTTCATCTGCACCCTTTGTTGGGTGCTGACCTCTGTCCTATTGCCCGAACTCACCATGACAGCGGGCGAAGAAGGCGGTTCCGTGCTTTGGCAGTCTGCCCGCACGTTGCTGCTCCCCGCATGGGCGGAGCATCTTGTCAGTTTCTTGATTTACGCGGCTATCGGCTATTTCCTGATCGAGCTGAACAACCGGTTCAGTATCATCCGTATGCGGGCTTCCGTGCAGACAGCTATCTATTTTCTGCTGGTCACCGTCTGTCCGGAGATGCACCTGTTATATGCCGGAAACGTTGCCGCCATAACCTTTTTATTCTCCATCTATTTCCTGTTCAAGAGTTACCAGCAGGCACAGGCGTCAGGATATCTGTTCTACTCGTTCCTGTTTATCGGTGCAGGGAGCATTCTCTTTCCCCAGCTCACCTTCTTCTCGGTGCTCTGGTTGTTTGAGGCGCACCGCTTTCAGTCACTTACGTTCCGTAGTTTCTGTGGCGCGCTGGTAGGATGGACAATGCCCTACTGGATGCTGTTCGGACACGCTTTCTTCTACGATCAGATAGAGCTGTTCTATCATCCTTTCAAAGAACTGGCTACTTTTGGAGATATATTCAACCTACAGATACTCCAGCCGTGGGAGCTGGCGACTCTCGGCTATCTGTTTGTATTGTTCATCGTCAGCGCCGCCCATTGCGTCGTTGCCGGATTCGAAGATAAGATACGTACGCGCGCCTATTTACAGTTTCTCATAGACGTGACACTCTTTCTCTTCGTACTGATTGTGCTACAGCCGTCACAATGCAGCAATCTCTTGCCATTGCTCATGATAAGCAACAGCATACTGATCGGCCACCTTTTTGTGCTGACCAACAATAAAACATCGAATATATTCTTCATTGTTGCTACGGTCTGCCTCATCCTTTTATTTGGTTTTAACGTATGGACGCTTTTATAGATTCAACGATACAACTCCTCATCGAATGGGGACTTCCGGGATTGTTTATCTCGGCCTTACTCGCAGGGAGTATTGTACCATTCAGTTCCGAACTGGTGTTGGTAGCACTGGTAAAACTCGGACTGCCACCCACTGCCTGTATACTGGCTGCCACCCTCGGCAATACGGCAGGCGGAATGACCTGCTACTATATGGGGCGCCTGGGCAAAATAAGCTGGATTGAGAAATACTTCAAAGTGAAGAAGGAGAAAGTAGACAAGATGGTAAGATTCCTGCAAGGAAAAGGAGCATTGATGGCATTCTTCGCTTTCCTACCGGCCATCGGAGAGGTGATCTCCATCGCACTGGGATTTATGCGAAGTAATATATGGCTTACCACCGCCTCCATGTTTGTCGGCAAACTGATACGTTACATTCTGCTTCTGTACGTACTGGAAAGCGCATGGAACGTCGTTGCAGGATGAAATAATAGGTAATAAGTAACAGGTAATAGGTAATAAGTTTTTTGAGATGAAAAGAGTGATTGAAAAGACTGATGACGGGAGCGCCACCCTATTTGTTCCGGAATTGAATGAACATTATCATTCGACCAAAGGAGCACGTACGGAGTCCCAGCATATTTTCATCAACATGGGACTGAAAGCCTCCGCTGCCCCCTCTCCGCATATTCTGGAGATCGGTTTCGGAACGGGGCTGAATGCTTGGCTTACACTTGAAGAAGCAGAAAGAAGCGGACGTAACGTACATTATACAGGACTTGAACTCTACCCGTTGGAATGGCAGATGGTGGAGCAACTGGGATATATAGAACAACCAGCAGCTATCGGCCTGTTCAAAGCAATCCATACATCGCCGTGGGAAGAAGAAATATCCTTTACCTCACACTTCACTCTCTGCAAAGTACAAGCCGACGTCAATGAATGGATTACCCAGCGCAGCCATTCTCCATTATCCATTATCCATTATCCATTATCATTCGACGTTATCTATTTCGACGCCTTCGCTCCGGAAAAGCAGCCGGAAATGTGGTCGCAGGAACTATTTAACCGTTTATATGTTTTATTAAATGAAGGAGGTATCCTCACCACTTATTGCGCCAAAGGAGTCATCCGACGTATGTTACAGGCCGCAGGCTTTACCGTAGAGCGCCTTCCCGGTCCTCCGGGAGGAAAGCGGGAAATACTACGTGCCCGAAAACTGGAACAGAATCAACCCCCGATATTAATACAATAGTCATGAAACAACAACTAAAAGATTTGAAAACACTCCTTCTTCTCGGCTCCTGCCTCCTGTTGGCAGCCTGCACGGGTCGCACGTCCAAAGCAAGCGGCAGCGAAGAAGCGAAACCGGTCATTACCGTCACTATCGAACCGCAGCGCTACTTCACGGAAGCGATTGCCGGTGATAAATTCACGGTAGTCAGCATGGTCCCGAAAGGTTCCAGTCCGGAGACATACGACCCTATTCCTCAGCAACTTGTCTCTTTGGGAGACAGCAAAGCCTATCTCCGCATCGGCTACATCGGCTTTGAGCAGACCTGGATGGACCGACTGATGAATAACACCCCTCATATCCAAGTATTCGACACCTCGAAAGGCATAGACCTGATTCTGAACAACGGTGAGCACAACCACGCAGCAGGACATCATGACCACGACGGGCACAACCACGCCGTAGAACCGCATATCTGGAACTCTACCGCCAACGCCCTCATCCTTGCCGGAAACACCTTCAAGGCACTTTGTATGCTCGACAAGCCCAACGAAGCATATTATCTGGCACGTTACGACTCCCTCTGCCAACGTATCCAGCACACCGACAGCCTCATCCGCCGGCAACTTTCCGCTCCGGAATCGGCCAAAGCCTTTATGATTTACCATCCGGCTCTCTCCTACTTTGCCCGTGACTACGGCCTGCATCAGATTTCAATCGAAGAAGGAGGCAAAGAACCTTCGCCCGCCCATCTGAAAGAACTGATAGACCTGTGCAAATCGGAGAAAGTAAGCGTCATCTTCGTCCAACCGGAGTTCGACAAGCGCAACGCGGAAACCATCGCACAGCAAACCGGCACAAAGGTAGTCCCCATCAACCCGTTAAGCTACGACTGGGAAACGGAAATGCTGAACGTAGCCAAAGCTCTCACACCTATGGACCCCGAATAACAACGGGCCTCCATAGCGTTAATGACCGAATGATACATAAACGAAGTAATTCTCCAAACATGAAACCGATTATCGAAATAAAGAACCTTGCTGCCGGATACGACGGCCGTACCGTACTCCACGACATCAACCTGAACATTTACGAACGGGACTTTCTGGGCATCATCGGTCCGAACGGAGGCGGTAAGACAACACTCATCAAGTGCATCCTCGGTCTGCTGAAACCGACAGCCGGAGAAATCATCTTCCATGCCCCTACAGAAGCATCCTCCCACTCTCAACTTTCCACTTCCAACTCTCCACTTTCCCTCGGCTATCTGCCGCAATATAACACCATCGACCGGAAATTCCCGATTTCGGTAGAGGAAGTGATACTTTCCGGACTAAGTATCCAGAAATCCCTCACCTCCCGCTTCACTCCCGAGCAAAGAGAAAAAGGCAAGCATATCATCGCCCGTATGGGACTTGAAGGACTCGAACACCGTTCCATCGGACAGCTTAGCGGCGGGCAACTGCAACGCGCACTGCTAGGACGCGCCATCATCTCCGACCCTTCGGTACTGATTCTTGACGAACCCAGCACGTATATCGACAAACGCTTCGAAGCCCGTCTCTACGAACTGCTGGCGGAGATTAACAAAGAATGCGCCATCATCCTTGTCAGTCACGACATCGGCACTGTACTGCAACAAGTGAAATCCATTGCCTGCGTCAACGAGACACTGGATTACCACCCTGACACAGGCGTCTCCACAGAATGGCTGGAAAGAAACTTCAACTGCCCCATCGAACTGCTGGGACACGGCACGTTGCCACACCGCGTTCTCGGTGAACATCATCATCATCACTAAACATTCATTTGCCGGTGCTACATCAAAGAACGGCTGCACCGCATATCAGTCATTTACAACGGTCACATCAAGCAGCAACAACTGACTTCTCAACTGTTAATGATTGAGATGTCAGATGTTAATAGTTGACATCTCAGGTATTAACAGTTGAGAAGTCAGCTATTAATGTCTGACAACGCAAGTATTATTGACCAATAAATGATTCAATGCTTAATATAAAAGATACAAAATTAATATCTTTATACCTACTGTTGTTTATACTGTTTAGTGATTCCCCCGTTTCACTAAAAGGGCATAAGATAAAGTAAATCACCTTTCTGTTACTTAATATTTCTTACTTTCTGCCTCATTATCCTTACAAATCACTATCTTTGCGCCCACGTAATCTGTTTTTTAACGAAAAATCTAGATAGTGCTAATGAAACAGTACAGAACTATAAACAACCTCGTGGGTTGGATTACATTCATCATTGCGGCAACGGTCTACTGCCTGACAATAGAACCGACCGCAAGTTTTTGGGACTGTCCCGAGTTTATAACTACCGGTTATAAACTGGAAGTAGGACACCCGCCCGGCGCACCTTTCTTCATGCTGGTAGCGAACCTGTTCTCTCAATTCGCCTCCGATGTAACCACCGTAGCGAAGATGGTAAACTACATGAGCGCACTGATGAGCGGTGCCTGTATCCTGTTCCTTTTCTGGAGCATCACCCATCTGGTACGCAAACTGGTAATCACCGACGAGAACAACATCACGAAAGGACAACTTATCACTGTCATGGGTAGCGGACTGGTCGGCGCGCTGGTCTACACATTCAGCGACACCTTCTGGTTCTCTGCCGTAGAAGGCGAAGTATATGCTTTCTCCTCCCTCTTTACAGCCATTGTATTCTGGCTGATTCTGAAATGGGAAGATGTAGCCAACCAGCTCCACAGCGACCGCTGGCTGATCCTGATCGCTTATCTGACCGGACTGAGTATCGGTGTTCACTTGCTGAACCTCCTCTGTCTGCCGGCAATCGTATTGGTGTACTACTACAAGAAAACTCCGAACGCCACTGCCAAAGGCTCATTGCTCGCCCTGCTCGGATCGGGCGTACTCGTAGCAGCCGTGCTTTATGGCATCGTGCCCGGTATCGTTAAAGTCGGCGGCTGGTTCGAACTGCTGTTTGTCAACGGACTCGGCATGTCGTTCAACTCCGGCGTCGTTGTCTATATCATTCTGCTCGCCGCCGCCCTTATCTGGGGTGTGTACGAAAGCTACACCGAAAAGAGCAGACTCCGCATGGCCATCTCATTCATTCTGACCATCGCCCTGCTGGGTATTCCATTCTACGGACACGGCGTAAGCAGCATCCTCATCGGTGTCGTAGTGATCGCAATTCTTGGCATCTACCTTGCTCCGCAAGTACAGGAAAAGATCAAAGAGAAATGGCGCATCTCCGCCCGTACCATGAATACGGCATTGCTGTGCACCATGATGATCGTGATCGGTTATTCCTCTTATGCACTGATCGTGATCCGTTCTACCGCCAACACACCGATGGACCAGAACTCTCCGGAAGATATCTTCACGCTGGGCGAATACCTCAGCCGTGAACAATACGGAACCCGTCCTCTCTTCTACGGTCCTGCTTTCTCCTCGAAAGTGGCACTCGACGTGAAAGACGGATACTGCGTCCCCCGCCAGTCACAGACGGGAAGCAAATACGTCCGCAAAGAAAAAACCTCACCGGACGAAAAAGACTCATACATCGAACTGCCGGGACGTATCGAATACGAATACGCGCAAAATATGCTTTTCCCCCGTATGTACAGCTCCGCGCACTCCTCACTCTACAAGCAGTGGGTAGACATCAAGGGGCATGACGTCCCATACGACCAATGCGGCGAAATGGTGATGGTGAACGTACCGAACCAATGGGAAAACATCAAGTTCTTCTTCTCCTACCAGCTCAACTTCATGTACTGGCGCTACTTTATGTGGAACTTTGCCGGACGGCAGAACGACATTCAGAGCAGCGGAGAAATAGAACACGGTAACTGGATCACCGGAATCCCGTTTATCGACAATCTGCTGGTGGGCAACCAGGAATTGCTTCCGCAGGACCTCAAAAACAACAAAGGACACAACGTATTCTACTGCCTGCCGCTGCTGCTCGGCCTGATCGGACTCTTCTGGCAAGCATACCACAGCCAGCGGGGTATCCAGCAATTCTGGGTGGTGTTCTTCCTGTTCTTTATGACAGGTATCGCCATTGTGCTCTACCTTAACCAGACACCTGCGCAGCCGCGTGAACGTGACTATGCGTATGCCGGTTCGTTCTACGCCTTCGCCATCTGGGTAGGTATGGGAGTCGCAGGTATCATCCGTATGTTACGCGATTACTGCAAGATGAAAGAAGTTCCGGCTGCCGCTCTCGCATCAGTACTCTGTCTGCTTGTCCCCATCCAAATGGCCGGACAGACATGGGACGACCACGACCGTAGCGGACGCTTTGTTGCCCGTGACTTCGGTCAGAACTATCTGATGACCTTGCAGGAAGAAGGAAATCCGATCATCTTCACCAATGGTGACAACGATACTTTCCCGTTGTGGTACAATCAGGAGACAGAAGGTTTCCGTACCGATGCACGTACCTGTAACCTCAGTTACCTGCAAACCGACTGGTACATCGACCAGATGAAACGTCCCGCCTACGACTCTCCGTCACTCCCGATCACTTGGGACCGTGTGGAATACGTCGAAGGCCAGAACGAATACATCCCCATCCGTCCGGAAGTAAAGAAGAATATCGACCAGATGTATGCACAGGCAGACAGCGCGCTCGAAAACGGAAATCCGGAAGCGATGAACGAACTGAAAGAACAGTTCGGAGAAAACCCGTATGAACTGAAGAATATCCTCAAATACTGGGTTCGTTCGGATAAGGAAGGGCTGCGCGTCATCCCTACCGACAGCATCGTAATGAAGATCGACAAGGAAGCTGTCCGCCGTTCCGGCATGAAAATACCGGAAGCGCTGGGCGACTCCATCCCCGAATACATGACCATCTTGCTGAGAGACGCCAACGGCAACCCGAAACGCGCCCTCTACAAGAGCGAACTGATGATGCTCGAAATGCTTGCCAACGCCAACTGGGAACGTCCCATCTACATGGCTATCACCGTAGGCAGTGAAAACCACCTCGGCATGGACAACCACTTCACGCAGGAAGGTCTGGCATACCGCTTCACTCCGTTCGATACGGACAAGCTGAACAGCAAGATCGACAGCGAAAAGATGTACGACAACCTGATGAACAAGTTCAAGTTCGGCGGCATCGAGAAACCGGGCATCTACATCGACGAAAACGTAATGCGTATGTGCTACACACACCGGCGCATCTTCACACAGCTCGTAGGACAGCTCATCAAAGAAGGCAAAAAAGACAAGGCACTCGCCGCACTCGACTACGCCGAGAAGATGATCCCGTCATACAACGTACCGTATGACTGGGCAAACGGCGCCTTCCAAATGGCGGAAGCCTACTACCAGCTGGGACAAAACGAAAAAGCGAACAAGATCATCGACGAACTTGCCAACAAGTCTCTCGAATACATGATCTGGTATCTCAGCCTGACTGATTACCAACTTTCCATCGCCAGCGAAAACTTCATGTACAACGCAGGACTGCTTGACGCAGAAGTACGCCTGATGGAGAAATACAAATCAGAAGAATTGGCTAAACATTACTCGGAACAACTCGACCAGCTATACAGTGAGTACGTTGCGAGAATGAAAGGGAAATAAAAACTAAGTAATAAGTATTAAGTAATAAGTAATAAGCTGCGCCATAAGCCGCACGGTTATTACTTATTACTTATTACCTGTTACTTATTAATAAAGACTCTTATGTTTATAGAACAACCACCTTGGTTCTTCCGAGCGCTGTATCCACAAGCCATCTTCCGGATGGACCCAAACGAACGAGCTGTCTACCTGACTTTTGACGACGGCCCTATCCCGGAAGTAACCCCTTGGGTACTGGAGCTACTGAAGAAACACGATATTAAAGCTACCTTCTTCATGGTAGGCGACAATATCCGCAAACACCCGGACGAATACCGGATGGTGGTAGAACACGGACACCGCATCGGCAACCATACTTTCAACCACATCCGCGGCTTTGAATACTCCAATCCGGATTATCTGGCCAACACCAGACGGGTAGACGAAATTATCCACTCAGACCTATTCCGCCCTCCACATGGCCACATGGGGTTCCGGCAATATTACACCCTTCGCCACCATTACCGTATCATCATGTGGGATCTCGTAACCCGTGACTACAGTAAGCGAATGCGCCCGGAACAGGTACTGAACAACGTAAAACGCTATGTACGCAACGGTTCCATCATCACCTTCCACGACTCTCTGAAATCGTGGAACAACGGGAATCTGCAATATGCCCTCCCCCGTGCCATCGAATTTCTGAAAGCGGAGGGCTATGAATTCAAGGTATTCTAGCTGCCGGCGAAGAAACATTTTACCTGCCGACAGCCAGTTTTCTAATTACCGATAAGGTTTTCATACATATCCATTATGAAAAAGCTCCTCTCCTCAGACCGAATTAAAGCCGAAGCACTACGCCTCGGCTTTTCCGCCTGCGGACTGGCGCCTGCCGAAGCTGTGGATGAGACTGCGGCTACTGCCTTTCGCCAATGGCTGGCTGACGGTTGTCAGGCAGAAATGGCATATATGCAGAATTATGAGGATAAACGGCTCGATCCACGCTTGTTGGTGGAAGGGGCACGTACGGTCATCAGCGTCGCGTTAAACTATTACCCGGCAACGAAGATTCCCGAAAATGAATATCAGATTGCATGGTATGCGTATGGAAAAGATTATCACGATGTGATGAAGGAGAAATTGAAGGAACTTTTTGAGTTTATAGAGAAAGAAGTTTCGTTCTCCGAAGCTGAGATTACCTCACCATCGGTTCAAGGCCGTATATTCTGCGATACAGCGCCTATACTGGAACGCTATTGGGCATGGCGCTCCGGCTTGGGATGGATAGGAAAGAATACACAACTCATCATTCCTCACGCCGGCTCCTGCTTCTTTTTAGGAGAAGTTGTCATTGATCTGGAAGCTGACAGCTATAACTCTCCACAGCGCAATCAATGCGGTTCGTGTACACGTTGTCTGGATGCTTGTCCGACAAAAGCATTAGAAGAACCTTTCAGACTCAATTCCGAAAGATGTCTTTCGTATCTTACCATCGAATATCGTGGAGATTTAAAGCCCGAAACGGGCAAAAAAATGGGGAATAAGATATATGGCTGCGACGAATGCCTGAAAGCTTGTCCTTGGAATCGTTTCGCCCGTCCTTGCAGGACGGTGGAATTTCAACCGTCCCCTTCTTTGTTGAGTATGAGAAAGGACGATTGGCATTCGCTGAGCGAAGAGCAATATAAAAACGTTTTCAAGGGTAGTGCGGTGAAAAGAGCCAAGTATAATGGACTGATACGTAATATTCAGGCGATTCATTCATCTTTTTCATATTAGCTATTGCACTTCCAAAGAAATGCTCTCCAAACTATTAAATTTGAATAACTATTATCGAAATAGCCATATAACATTAAAATCAAGCATTTAGAACAAATCAAGATGGTATAAATCAACTTACCGTATAGACTTATACCATCCTTATTTCAACTTCATCCACTTACAGCCGCCAGTCAACCACCAGCTTTTGTCCTGTAAAACGATGAGCTACATTCTTTTGTGATTATCGGGCATGCAATTTACTTGTTTCAATCGTCATTCCTTTCCCAACTTGCATAAAACTCCTGGTTCTGGCAGAAGTACCCACCTTCGTCATAACAGGCTCTCTCATGAATGGCGTATCTGCATTAAAGCTGAGCATACTACCATCTTCCTGAGACTCAATGTAGTATTTACCTCCGACCACTTCATATTGAGCTCCCCCTTGAAGCGTCACCAGGCCATTCATCCACTGTACACTACCGTCGCGCTGAAGCATACCTATATAACAAATGTATCCGCTACCACCAACGTAATAAACACTACCACCCATTTCTATTTGTCCGTAGAACATCACATTATATGGTATGTCGTCAGTATCAATATATACAGCTATATCCTCTTGGGCAGTAATATAAATCAATCCGCTAGTCACATCAAAGTTAGCTCGTATCGCATATTCAGCACTAGCACCCAAAACAGATTTTCCCCAACCCGCCAGATTATAAGTTGAATTGGCTGTAGCCTGTTCAATGGTAAGATCATAAGTAAATTGAGCACCATTGTTCATTCCTGCTAGCGTCCAGCTTCCCAAATAATCAGTGTAAACAGGGAGTCTTTGCGTGACGGCTATAGTGGCAGTCAAGGTTTCAGAAGTAAGAGTAACAGTTGCAGTTCGATTGGGCTGTCCGCTGTTATCCGTAGCTGTTAGAGTGAGAGAACTTTCATCGTATGTCACCGTCAGCCAATCTTCGTCAGACTCAGCCGTGAAAGGCAGTGTACTGTTTACTTTAATATTGACCTCATCACCGGTGTAATACATAACCTGAGTAGTCTTTTCAGGAATAAGCTGAATCCCCGATTGCGTCACCGTTATTTCTGATTCCAGACTGCCACTGACCAGTTTAACCTTCGTTGTAAGATTATTGTTAGTATAGTTTGTCTGAGCCGTAAGAACCAAAGTATTTCCGTCTACCTGAGCGGAAAGCCAGGAATTCGCAGGCGTAGCAGTAAAAGGCAGAGAATTACTTACATGGATTCGCTGAGTTCCTCCATGAGCATCGAATGCTATATTATTATCCTCGGCAGCCGGTATCAGGTTTCCCGGCTGTGTAATAGGAAATGAGAGACTGTTCGCACCTTTTATCACTGTTATCAGTGCGGTACGCCCCTCTAAAGTCGTATTAGCTTCAAGAGTTGCTTTTACCACCTTTCCGGAGAGGCTGACAGTACACCAGGCCTGATCTGAAACTGCTTTATCTCCTTCTGCAGACAGAGTTACAGTTAAATCTCCTCCGGTAGCTGTAGCAGTTGCATCCCGTTTCACTATTTCAAGTCCTGCATCATTGTCATTAGAATCGTCGCAAGAGACGATGCATACACATAACAATAGCATAAATATATTTATAAACTTCTTCATAATCGTATTTTTTAAGCTATTAATTACCTATTTTCTGCAGAGTCGGATAAGGTATCTGCAATAAACTTCCAGCAGCGGTATCGCTACTTGGGGAACCAGTAAAGGCATAATATAAAAGCGAACTGGCCGACCCATATACTCCATTATCTTCAAATTCGATAGTCATCGGATCAGCCCCTTGTGAAGTGATAAATCCGGATAGTCCTGTTCCCTCCGACCAAGTCAGATATCCTGCAGCGGCATCCCAAGGACAGAGATAAACTTGATAACTACCATATTTCCCCAGATATTGGTAAAGCAGGTCAATACACTCCGTATCAAAATTAAAGCTTACCTCAATATCGAACTGTGGAAGTCCGCGAAGCGTATAACTTACTCCCTCGATCTTTTGAGAAATAGTAACAGTAGATTGTGAACTACCATATCTCATCCGATAGGTGCCTACATAGTTCGGATAGTTTGCAGGACAATAAAACTCGACAGAAGCATTCACTCCCTCATCCGTACATACAAAAGTACGCTTCGCACTATCCCAGGCAAATTGCGTCATGACCGTCCCATTTATTTCCATCGGTTCAAACATCTTGATACCTTCTTCTGTGTAAATATACGGATAGCGCACCGTGGTTGCCTGCCCTCTGTCATCAACGCTAGTCACAGTCAGTGCATGCTCCGAACGGAACATGTTAACCACCTCTGTCCCGCCAATCTTCAGCTTATAAGTAGCGTAAGGAGCGTCATCCTTAATCCGGTTAATGCCATTCAGAAAATCTTTCCAGTCAGTATCTGCCGACAAAGGAGTCATCACCAGCGTATTGCCCCGCTTCTTTCCTGTCAATACGATTTTTTCTTTTGACACACTTCTGAAAATAAACTCATAATCACCCGCATATCCCGGATCATTATAACCATTAGGCTCACAAAACATGTGAATCAGTTCGTTGTGGGAATCAAAACTCAACTCCGTTCCCTGGAAAGATACCACTTTATACAAAGTAGTACATACTTCACCTGCCGCATAATTATCGGTAGTCATCTCCGAAGCTAATTCCACATAATCATCACCAAACTTCGCAATCAGATTATATCCCCCGAACTCCGGTCCGTCACCGGGATAATACTCCATCAGCCAGCCATTGGATGCACTTTGCAGTGCTGCATGGCATTCATCTACAGAAGCCATTGCCCGCTGTGCCGAAGAGTCATCAAACACATCATCTTCGCTAAACAAACAAGATTGCGTCAGCAGGCATAAACATGCCAGTAGGCTATATATTTTTATATTCTTCATATACCTTCATTGTTTAAAGTGTACTCAAATCTAATTTCGATATCTCATTCTGACGTCGTTGAACTATCTCACGAAGTTTATCCAGATCAACTCCCCAGGAATCCAGCATATAATTATATACGATTTCAAACTTCTTTTCCAGAATAGGCCGGCCTGTTGCTCCTGCGGTAGCCAACCGGCTCTCCCAGGCGGCAGCCGTATTTGTCACATAAATCGACATCATTTCTGCAAAGTCTTCCGTAGCGCGATCCATCGCATAAGGGGAAATACACCCTTTTGCCAAAGCGTCATTCAGCCTCACCTGATACCAGCTGGACCCTACATAATCCGACTCACTGATTCGGTCATAAGCGGGATCATACGCCTTTTTCTGATTCAGGATATGCGTAAACTCGTGGTGCATCGTCTTAAAATAAAACTCATTCAACTGGGCGGCACTGATACTACCCACATTGATTTCATTCACTCGGAAAAGAGTTACTTTCAATCCGCCTTCGGCTTGTCCCAAAATCATTCCGGACTCCGTATATGCAACGTTACCAATTAGCTGGATAAGCTTCGGAACATAGGTTCTGGTCATATCAATCCCCCATATTTCGTCATAGGCCTCCATCCACACATGTTTCACAATCTTCATCAACGCTACCGATCTGTCATAATCGGCAGGAACAAGGTCGTACGTCACTTCTGTTTCCGTATCATCCAGACGATACTTCACCTGGACATTATAAGGATATATATAATTGCTGAGAAGCCATTCGTCAAATCCGGTAACGCCTTCTTCCGTAGAGCCGAAAATACTGTTTTTCGTATCAATATCTTCATCATTGTTGCACGAAACGAAGCATCCGGCAACAAGCAGCAAGCATGCATAAATAAAATACTTCTTCATAACTTCTTTCGTTTTTATTTGTTTCTTGGATTAGGTTTCATTCCCGCAGAAATTACATCACTCGGAATTTGTATGGCACGTCGCGGATCATCAGTCGCCAACACATCTGATGCCCCAAACATACCTGAGCTAGTAATATAGCGACGGTATATAACAATACCAAAACGCTTGATATCCAGCCACCGTAAGCCTTCGTGCAAAGTCATTACGCGTCGTGCATGGAGCAAACAGTGAATGAGATTTTCCTGTGTTCTGTCTGCAATAGTGAAAGCAGGGTGCAGTTCTTTTTTCACAGTCGGCGCTGGAAGGGTATAGTATGGCATATTCCCATAATAAGTATCAATAGCCTCTACAGTAAGGGGAGTAGTGCTACGAGTAAAAGCTGATTGCCAAACATTCAGGTCAGCAATAGCCTGCTGATAAAATCCGGGACCTTTCATTATGTACGCTTCCGCACGGCAAAGCAGCGTCTCGTCCGTAGTAAAAGCAGCATTAATAATATGCCCGTTAATCGTTCCCGCAACAGGGTCCACCATTTCCTTATACTGAGCAACCTTCTGCAATATTACTTTAGTAGGCAATGCACTGGAGTTACTCCACGGATACAGATAATAAACACTTGCAGCCTTATTTGAAGAATAATCTCCCCAAAGACCGCTGGATCGGCAAGTTTCCATAGCAGCCAACGGGCCATGCGCATAACGTTCGCCCAATCCATAAGGAGCATGCACATATCCCCAATAAGAGTGTGCGCTTACAAGCAACAGATTAGCACTGTTACTAGCATCCACATAAGCATTAGGCGCCACATCTCCATTCAAATCAAGTGCTCCCAACGATTCCCAGTCACGTACCACGGCTGAAGCGTTATTTCCAAGCACTCTATCAGCAAATCTAATCACCTCATCATAATTTGAAAGATCGGGCTGAACATAATACAGATAAAAACGGGCAGCAAATGCATAAGCAGCTTTTCTGGTAAAGTGATATTTAGGCACTGAATATACATCATCCCTGATCAAATCCATGCCAGCCAATAAATCCGCTTCAATATTTTTATAGACATCTTCCAAAGTGCCACGGTCATAGCTCGGAAGCACCGTAGTTTCAACGTCTTTCATGTAAGGGATACCCAAATCTGTTTTTGCTGTAGCACTACTATATGCTTTACAGAAGATATTCGCCAACTGGAAATGAGCATAAGCCCGGCATACCAGCGCCTCTCCTTTCACAGGGTCCAAAGAAGCCGGACTCCCTGCATCTTCCACTACTTTCAAAGCTTGATTACACGCCGCTATCGCAATGTAGCACGACTCCCACAATGCACTCGGAGAGTCATCTTCCCGCTCGGAAGAATCTTCCCACTTATAAAGATCTTCCTGCAAGCGGTTGAATGCAGAAAAGTTATTCGGATAAGCATCCGTATTATCAGATGCCATTTCGGCCATCTCACAAATCGCTGTAGTCGGATATGCTGCCAACAATATCTTACTTACATTGTCCGGTGTCAGCTCCGTACGGTTATCAGGTAGTTCATCCAGAAAGTCCGAACAAGATGACAGACCGAATATGAATGCTGTGGCTATACTTGCCAATATAATATATTTCTTCATTTTCATTCTTGTTTTTTAGTTAAAGTCCTAATCTCAAAGTCAATGTAAACTGACGGGGAACCGGAGAAGCTACACCACCGGCATTAAAGAACTCAGGGTCCTGACCATTCAGCTTTTTATCTGCATAGATCAAGAACAGATTGGTAGCCTGTAGCTTAAGGGACAAATCCGAGAGTTTCAGGTTTGAGATCCACGATTTCGGGAAGTCATAAGACAATGAAATCTCTTTCATGCGGATAAAATCACCTTTAGCAATGCGCTCTGTTGAATAATTATATGCATTATAAGCATAACGCAAATTGGTATTGCTGTCATAATCGCGTTTATTCAGGATAGCCGGGATATTGGTTTTATTCTCATCACCAGGTAACGTCCAGCGATTCTTAAACTCACGAGTCATAGAGGACAAATCCGAATATTTTGCACTGAACACCGGATTCAATCGAATTACATTACCGAATGAATAAGTTACGAATACATTCAGACGGAAACCCTTGTAAATAAACATATTACCCAAACTACCCGTAAAAGTAGGATCAGTAGGTCCCTCATATACCAAGTAATCTGTATTTTGGCGTTCCTGGAAGTTGATGTCCGTGCTTGTTACCACTCCCTTCTCATTGAGTACCATAGGAACACCATTCTCGTCCAGTCCTTTGAAAGGTATGGAGAACAGACCGCGTACCGGATATCCCTGTTTGGCAAAACCATTACCGGAAATAAGATCCATCACGTTAGAATTTTGCTGCAAATCAGTCACTTCATTCTTTGTGTACGAGAAAATAAAGTCAGTATTCCAACGGAAGTCCTTATTCTGGATATTCCGACTGGAAACAGTGAATTCAATACCATGAGATTTCATCGTAGCAATATTGGCAAACTTCAGAATCTGTCCACCTACGCCTTGAGTATTGACAATACCGATCAGGTCGTAGTTGTTACGCGTATACCAGTCAACAGCAAAATTTATTCGGTTATCAAGGAATCCCATATCAGCACCGATATTCAATTCATGCTTCTTTTCATAAGTCAACTCACTATTTTCCAACTCCTTCAGATACAATCCTGCTTCTTGAATATCAGTAAACGGACGATAGGGAGAATAACTTGTGATGATTGCCTGTGAATTGGTCACATCTGCCGGACCACGATCGGCAGTCAACGAATAAGAAGCTTTCAACGTGAAGTGAGAAAGCGCAGGCTTTAATGATTCAAAGAAAGCCTCTTCGTGTGCATTCCAAGCCCCGGATACATTCCATGTAGGCAACCATCGGGAAGAACGACTTCTACCCATACGGTTGGTACCCTCATAACGTCCAGTAGCATTCAGCGTATATTTTCCCTTATAAGAATAAGTTGCATTGGCAAAGAAAGCTGCACTCCGGCTACGCGTACGATTCAGAGAATAGTAATTACTACCGTCTTCGATCCCTTTTTTAAAGAATTCATAAACATAGTAAGGTATTTCACCCATGCTATACTGCATTCCCCAACCTTGGAAATAACTTCTGGAACGATCGGTAGAATTAGTTTCCATACCGGCAAAGAAGTTCGTGATATGAGTCTCTTTAAATACATGATTCCAACTTGCGGTAGCCCGGAAGTCATATCCCAGCATCTTATAATCCCGGCGTTGATAAATACCACCTTCGGGCAGAATAGAAACAGGCAATGCATACGGATTATCAGGATTAGTATACAGGAAAGGATTCCGATCCATGATTGTTTTATCATCCAGACCTGCACGATAAGCTCCTGCCTGATTAGAATCGTCCTTAATATTATGTTCTTGCGATGTTCCCTGATATTTCACAGCTCCTAATACACTCAGCTCCAGACTTGGAATCACTTTCCACTTCAACTCTCCCTGGAACTTCACGTCTGCGATATTCAAGTCCATATAGTTATTCTCCAATTCATTCAAGATGTTGAAAGGAGAATAATTACTTGTATAATATTCATCAGGGTCCAATGTGCGCGAAGTATTAAGAGCATATGAATACGGGTTGATATCAAAATCACGTTTCACCTGCCCGCTTACAACGTCTATATCCTGTCCCAATGTCCCCGGAGCTTTCTGTTTACGATAAGAAGCACTGGAAATTAAGTTGATATTCAGATTTTTCAGTATATTATACGTTGTATTCAGATTAGCAGTATAACGATCTACAGAACTTTGTTTATACCACCCCGGATCGTGCATTGCACTCAAAGAAGCATAAAATGAAGATTTATCTGTACCGGTACTAATACTAACCGAATGGTTCTGACTAAGAGAGTTAGAGAAAAGTTGCGAGAACCAATTTGTATTTCTCATCTCAGCAGCGCGCAAATAACCGTTTTTAGCCGCATCCGTATTGTCCAGCATATAACGTCCGGTAAGCGGATCATATGTATTAAGCAATTGATACATCTTTCCATATACACCGCTCTCGGCATTACGCGATGTCTCAGAAAAATTGAGCCATCCCTTTTCCATCATTTCTTTATAGGCGCCCATCTGTTCCTGCGAGTTCATGATATTAAAATCATTATAACTAGGAATTAATCGGGTCGTAAATTCGCCAGTATAGCTAATCTTGCTAACACCTGCCCTACCCTTTTTGGTAGTAACAACAATTACACCTGCCATAGCACGTGCACCATAAATAGATGTGGCCGAACCGTCCTTCAGTATTTGAAAACTCTCGATATCGTCAGCATTCAATCCTGCAATTGCAGAGCTGATCAAGGTTTCAGCATCACCGGAAGATAACTGGTCTGCACTAACCTCTACAGCATCTTCCATAATTACCCCGTCTACCACCCATAAAGGCTTGGAACTACCATAAATAGAAGTAGCACCACGAACACGAATTTTAGGAGCTGTACCAAATGTACCGGATACATTCTGAACCGAGACACCGGCCGCACGCCCTTCCAAACCACGACTAATATCAGCTAAACCATCAAGCTTCACACTCTCGGCAGTAAGTTTACTGGCCGCTCCCGTAAACAGACGTTTGTCCATTCTCTGCATACCTGTTACAACAACTTCCTGTAGAACTTCCGCATCCGGTTTCAAGACCACTTTCAAAAGAGTCGTTTTAATAGTAACCTCTTGCGTCCGCATACCAATATAGCTGATTTGCAGAGTTCTTGCAGAACTTGGTATCACGAAATTCTTCCCTACTACTCTCATACTGCGAAATGAATAAAAATATCAAAATTAAAAAGTATAAATATATATACATAAACGGAAGTAAATGATACCCGAATGGAAATTGAGTATACACAAATGAAGATATTTCATACATAAAAGGAATAAAAAACAGATTTCAGTTGTTTATCATTCTCGAAAAGTGACTTGACAACCGCTAGTGAAACGGTAAAACAGAACGAGCAAAAGTGTTTCTCATTGTGAATATGTATTTAACATATTATTAGCTTTAATCTAGTCACAAGCAGAGACATCATTTTACACAAAACCGATCTAAACCATCCTATCAAAAGCTTATCATAGCATTTTAGCATCAATATAATACAATAAAACAGGAAGAAATAACATTTTTATTAAAACAATACTTTTTTCAATTATTTTCTGATTTTATTTTGATTTCATAAATATATGCTTAATTTTGCAAAATGTTATAGAAAAAAAACAACTATTCTTTGGTCGTTTAATTTTAGAATGAGAGCATATTTATGAAAAGAAAACTAGCGCTGTTATTAGTCTGCCTGTTGACAGGAATAGGCTTAGTGATTGCTCAAACACCTAGAAAGGTAACGGGTATTGTTACTTCGGAAGAAGACAATGAGCCTGTTGTGGGAGCATCTGTATTAGTGAAGGGTACAACAATGGGAACGGTCACCGACATCGACGGAAAGTTCACGATAAACAATGTACCAAGTTCTGCAAGAACTAATAAGTAAAAGCAAATTTTTATCAACATTTACTTCTTTCTTAGCGTATCGCGAATTCAACAGTGAGATCATAGTACATTGCTTATATATGCTCCAGAAGTCTCACAAAGCATACTTCTCCTTTCGAAAACTAAAATCCTGGAATAACAGCTGATTCATATCGTCATCTCGATTATAGGAAAGATGCTACTTAGCAAGAATACCACACCAATCAATAACCGAATATGATCCCTCAAACAGCCTTTAGCAACCGCTTTTGCTACCGAAATTTAACTGTCGGATCCACTAATATAAGTAGTATTATCTGCTGATCGTTTAATGCTAAGATCCAATTGTACTAATCATATTTTCCAAGCACCAAAGAATTAAATTTATCCGCCATATATGATATACCCATTTTCTACTAGTAGTCTTTTCGAGATTAATTCATCTCATTGAAACCATTCATAAAACTGCCCTTGGTTTAACGTACCCAACTCACGCTGTTGACTCCGCAAGATTACACCCTTAATTTAAAAGTTTAAGATCTCAGACTTCAGAGAAAAGAAAAAAAATATTTTAGTCTCACGGTCTCACTCTTTTGAATCAAGCAATAGATAATCAGCGTTTTAGTAAATGAGAGATACCTACCATCACTTGTATCTCTCATTGTTTTCACGAACACTTGCATTTTCATCCTAATGAACCATACATCAGAAGTTATCTACCGTTACTTCTCATGTTAAGTCCCTTAACTTAAGCCATTATCCATAACACATTGATGCCACATCTTACTATCATCCTCATCGTGCCACCCTTGCGAACCGATCGTTTCACAAAGGTAGCACGATCTGTTTACCCAAGTGCGCTAGCCTGTTCACCTGGGTGGAACGATGAGTATGTCAGTAGGTTAACACACAAATGTAGGTAGATAAGCATATCAACTACAGCAATTTAAGATACGAATCTACGCTTAATTGAACTTTACGCTCTCAATTCAAGTGTTTAATATAAGGTGACAATAGTGAAAGATAGATCAAATATAATGAGAGATATCCCGAAATAAATAGAAAAATAAGTATGATAAGTTTCTAGCATACAATACCATGAGCAATAACCATAAGACAGTTTTTACTAATAAAAAACGAGGGTGTGTCAATTGACGCATCCTCGTTTAAAAATAATTAATGTAAAGTAAATCCTGATTTCTATTATAATAGAGGAATATCAGAATTTAGTAAAAGAACAAGCTCGCTTGCTTTCTATAAAATTATTGCTCGTATGGCCAACGAACCTCGAATGGAACCAGCATAAAACTATTTGCAGATATATCATTATCCTGCAATTGTATTACAGTTGGGTTCTTCGGATTATCCGCTGTCAGTGTGAATGTTTTCTTTTCTCCACCTAATGAACCAATCATTTTTAAGATTTCGCTTACGCCGGCATTAACATAAGTAATTCCAATCTGATCTGTTCTACCTTCCAATTGTAGCCAAATCTGATTGTCGTCTACAGTACCATATTTATAAGAAATAATGGATCTTGCAAATGTGGAAGGAGTATCAAGCGGTGCGAAACAGAATCCGTACAAGCCAGAGTAAACTCCCATATGAGCCCAGTAAATATCATAATAACCACTAGGATCTGCATAAAGTTTTTTGATGGCCGACGTCCACAGGTTCTGACCGTAGCTACTCATCAGGCTTTTTGCAAAGTACCACTTGCCACTGAAGAATATTTCACTTAATGCAGGCCATGTGTCTTGCATTGTTGCACCTGTAGTTTCGTCAGCCAAAGTGATAACCATATTTTCATCCTCGCCTATATACTTCATGCCTGTGATCTCTTTTCCTCCGATGTGCAAAGGGGTATAGAATACGATTCCATCTGTCGTCACACGGAATGAAGCTGTAGCAGATTCATAACCCTCCGTACCTGGGTAAGAAAACAACAGCGTACGATAATTCATTGTAGCGGTTGCTTTGAGATCCCCCATTGTAAAATTGAAAGAACTTGCTGCAGAATTCATGATGTCTGCCATATCAATATACTTTTGCATCAGATCAGGCCAGCTTGTATCTGTGGCAATTGGAGTCATGATAATTGTGTTGCCAGTCTTTTTTCCTTTCAGATGTACCTTTTCGGGGGTAGCTTCTATAACCATAAATTCATAGTCGCCTCCCATACCACTATCAATCGGGCCGATTTCATCCGGATTATTAGGATCGGAGAAATAGTGGAACAAAGAGTTGTGTGTGTTGAAGGTCAGTACTGGGCCACTATCGGCAATCAGCTCATACATACTCGTTTCAGTCTGGTCAGCTTTACCCTTTTCCGAAGCAACTGTAACAGCATTGTTATCACCGAATTTCACAAACATCGTATATCCTCCATACGATTGTTTCTTCTCTGGGAAATATTCCATTATCCAGCCATTGGTTGCTCCCATCAACACCTGTTGATCGTGTACTAGTCGTTCTTCCATACGTTGGGAAGCCGACTTATCAAAGATATCATCGTCGTCCTTAAAGCAAGATTGAAGTACCAAGGGCAACGCAAGTAATAAAAGATAGTATATTTTCTTCATAATTTGTTCGGATTAAAGTTCGTCTAAGTCCAATTCTCCTATTCTATTTTGATGGTCGAGCACTGTATTGCGCAGTATATCAAGATCAATGTTCCATGTATCAAGCATGTAGTTATATACAATTTCGAATTTGGAGTTGATAATAGGTGCCCCGGTTGTTCCTGCCGTTTTGATGCGAGACTGCCAGTATGCTTCCGTATTTGTCACGTACACGGCAATCAATTCCACAAAATCTTCATCCACGGCACTTGAAGCATATGGAGTGATAAATCCGGCTTTCAAAGCTGCGGTCTCGGCGGCGGTACCACTTCCCCATGCAGAACTCCAACTGTCCTTTACATATTCACTTCCGCTGATTTCTTTGAAAGCGGTAGGATATGGACGAGTCTGATGGAGAATATGCGCAAACTCATGGTGAATTGTCTTAAAATAGAAATAGTTCAAGGCGGATACGTTGAGTACATCTACATTATTCACATTGTAAAGTGTAATTTTTAGTCCGCCTTCGGCTGTACCTAATACCATTGTTCCATTGTTTTCATAGGCCGGCGAACCAACCAAATGTATCATTTTGGGAAAATAGTCACGGATAAACTGTTTTCCTCCCGTAACTTCATCATATACTTGAAGACAAAGAAATTCGACTAGTTTGGCTAGTTGTACGGACTTTGTATAATCAGCAGGAATTAAGTTATAGTTACGATCGGACTCAATATCCTCCATACGATATTTGAAATCGATATTATAAGGCGTCACATAGTTTTTCACAATCCAACGATCGAAGTCGTTTTCTACACGCTGTGCCTCGGTTATGACGCTTTCACTGCTCAAATCATCTTCCGAACAAGCCGAAAAGAATGCAGCAAACAACACAGCTATAAAAATATAAATTTTATTCTTCTTCATTGTCTTTACTTCTTTTTTAATGTAATACATCATTTCTATACTCAGTATTTTATCTTGGGTTCGGAGTGATACCGGCAGAGATAACGTCAGGCGGAATCTGTAGAGCGCAACGGTTGTCGCGTACTTTCAACATGTCTCCAATAGAGACAGGTTGTCCGCTTTGCATAGTTCGGCGATAGATTTCGATGCCGTAGCGTTTGATGTCAAACCAGCGTAATCCGGAGAACATTGTTTCATATCGGCGTGCATATAGCAGGAATTGTAGATATGCCTCTTGTTGCCCCTCTTCAATGGCAAATTCCGGATTTAGCTTTTTCTTTGGGGTAGGTGCATTGGGCGTGTAATACTGATAGCTGTCTACCCAGTTCTCTATCGCTTCTTTTGTAAGCGTGTAGGGACCATTGATTGTATTGTTTACCCACACTTGGAGATCTGCCAGTGCTTTGTCATATTCTTTCTGCAGGATATATGCTTCAGCACGTATCAGTAAAGTTTCTTCAGCGGTAAGAGCTGCATAGACAGTTCTCGCATATCCGGTTTGTGCTACAGGATCGGTATATTCTATTAGATATGGAAAACGAGGCACCAGCGTTTTGTCAAAGTTGGTTCCGGTAGATGCCCATAGATTGAATTTATACACTTTGTTAGCATACGTTCCCCATGGGGCACGGCTCATCAGGGTTTCAGTTTGTGCCAGATATGCACCATGCGCATAACGAGAACCTTCGTAATAAGAAGTGAATACCAAACCCAGTCTTGAATATGCGGTTTGCAGCAAATAGTTAGCTTTTACGGTAGCGCTTACGTATTGTTCGCATACTTTGCTGAATGGGTCTTTGGGAAGTGCATCCAATGCGGCATAGTCACGGAGCTGTCCGGCAGGTGAGGAGCCGAGTGCTTTTGTTGCACAATCTATTGCTTCTTGCCACTTCTGATAGTAAAGATAAAAACGGGCAGCGAAAGCGTAGGCGGCTTTCATATTGAAATGATACTTAGGTACTGTGTAGATTTCATCACTGATAAGCGGTAATCCTTCTTTCAGGTCTTTTTCTATTTTCTCATACACTTCGGCCACTGTGTTGCGCTCATATTTCGGGTCAAGTTCTGTCTCGGATACTTCCATATAGGTGATTCCTAAATCTGTTCCGGCATTTGCTTTGGTGTAATGTTGAGCAAAAACATTAACAAGAATGAAGTGTGAATAGGCACGACAGACTAATGCTTCACCTTTAGCTGCTTTCATGGCTGAAGTTTCTTCCATCTCGGCAATAGATGCCAAAGCCTGATTAGCTACAGCAATGGCATTATAACAGGCTTCCCAGATGCGAGAAGGATCTTCATTGTCAGCTTCAGAAATCACCTGCCAATTATAAATCTGTTCCATAAAGCGGTCGCCATACGGATTTGATTCTCCGAAATCATCTACGTTGTCTGTTCCCAGTTCTGTACAGAAGATATAGTCGTTTTCCGGATAGGCAGATACCAGTAAGCTAATGATCTTTGATTCGCTGTCCAGTTCGGCGCGGTTGTCGGGCATTTCGTCCAAATAATCTTTGCACGAAGTAGCAGTCAGCATACCCGCCACAGCCAGCAATGTCAATAATATATTTCTTTTTTTCATAACTTTCTTTGTTTTCAATCCATTTATTAAAGTCCAATTCTCAGAGTCAGTGTGAACTGTTTAGGTACAGGAGCGGCCACACCACCGGTATTGAAGAATTCCGGATCTTGTCCATTCAGCTTTTTATCGGCATAGAGCAGGAAGAGATTGGTAGCCTGTAATTTCAATGAAAGGTTGGCTAAGTTCCATTTGCTTATCATATCTTTCGGGAAGTCATATGTCAGTGAGATTTCCTTCATGCGGATAAAGTCGCCTTTTGCGATACGGGCTGTAGAATAATTGTAAGAGTTGTATGCCACAGACAGATTGCGGTCATTTTTCTCTTGACGTACACTGGCTATTACTGGTATATCTGTATACTTTTCATCGCCTGGTACTACCCAGCGATTGCGGTATTCTTTTGGCATAGCGCTGAGATCAGTATATTTTTTCTTGAATACCGGGTCCAGGCGGATTACGTTACCGAATGAGTAAGTAACAAACAAATTCAGACGGAAGTTTTTATAGCTGAAGGTATTACCTAAACTACCAATATCCGTAGGATCGGCTGAACCGGAATATTCAAGAAAATCTGTATGATCACGTTCTTGAAAGTATACGTCGGATACACTGATGTTACCGTCTTGGTCGCGGAAAGTCGGCAGACCTTCTTCGTTCAATCCCATGAAAGGTATGGAGAAGATAGAGCGTACTGGATAGCCTTCGACAGCAAATCCGTTACCAGAAACGAGGTCGATAACGCGTTTCTTTCCACCTTGCAATTCAGTTACTTCATTTTTGTTATGCGAATAGATGAAATCCGTAGACCATGTAAAGTCTTTGGTCACAATGTTTCGGGTAGAGATGGAGAGTTCAAATCCGCTAGACTTCATAGAAGCTACATTACCGTACTTTTCAATTTCTCCACCTAGTCCTTGTGTTGTGATGATTCCTATCAGATCGTAGTTGTTGCGTTTGTACCAGTCAGCTGTTACGTTGATGCGATTGTCCAGGAAGCCGAGATCGGCACCGATGTTAAGCTCGTGTTTCTTTTCGTAGGTCAATGCACTGTTTTCAAGGTTCTTGATGTAAAGAGCAGATTCAGTGACACTACTTGACGGACGCCAAGGGTTTCGTGAGCTGATAACTACGCGTGAGTTAGTAACATTACTTGGTCCACGGTCCGCTGTAAGGCTGTATGATGCTTTTAATGTAAGGTGTGACATGGCTGGTTGTAATGATTTGAAGAAACTTTCTTCATGAGCATTCCATGCGCCGGACACGTTCCATGTAGGCAGCCAACGGGAAGATGTGCTTCGTCCCAATTTGTTGGAACCTTCGTAACGGACTGTTCCATTAAATGTATAACGTCCTTTATAAGAGTAGGTACCGTTTGCAAAGAATGCGACATCACGTGCATGCGTATTAGCCATTGTAAAATAATCGGAGTTTTCTTCTTTGCTCTTTTTGAACACTTCGTAAGCATAGAAAGGGATCTCTCCCATAGTATACTGCATACCCCAACCACGATTCCATGTTTTGCGGCGGTCGATAGAATTGACTTCCATACCTCCATAGAGATTCATGATGTGAATTTCGTTGAAAACCGTATTGTAAGCAACTGATGCACGGAAATCATAAGCTAGCATACGATAGTCTGTGCGTTCATAAATACCTCCTTGTGGTAGTACGGTGATAGGTACTGCATAGGGATTATCCGGGTCTGTATATAAGAAAGGATTATTATCACGTATATGTGTGGTAGGCATTGAACGGTATGCCATTGCTTGATTGGAATAGTCTGTAATGGTATGCTCCTGTGAGGTAACCTGATATTTTACTGCTCCCAAAGCTGTAAGTTCTAGTCCTCTAACGGGTTTCCACTTCATTTCACCTTGAAATTTCAGGTCAACTACGTTGATGTCGAGGTAGTTGTTTTCCAATTCGTTGAAAATGTTGAAATCAGCATAGTTACGTGTGTAAATTTCTGTGGGGTCCAACGCACGTGAGGTGTTCAATGCATAAGAATACGGATTGATATCGAAGTCGCGTTTTACTTCTCCATTCACAGCGTCAATCTCTGACGATAATGTTCCTGGTGCCCGTTGCTTGCGATAAGAGGCACTGGAAATAAGGTTCATAGAGAGATTTTTAAGAATGTTGTAAGTAGTATTCAGATTGGCAGTATAACGATTTACTTCGCTCTGACGTGACCATCCCGGATCGATCAACGCACTAAGAGAGGCATAATAGCTAGCCTTTTCGTTACCGGAAGTAATACTGACGGAATGTGTTTGCATTACGTTACTCTGAAATAGCTCGTCGAACCAGTTTGTGTTGCGGTATTCCGCATCACGGAGGTAAGAGTTACGGGCTGCTTCTGTGTTTAGTAATGTACTGTTAGAAATCTTCTGATACATCTTTCCATATACGCCACTTTCACTAGCATTGGCCAAATCGGCATAAGTAAGCCATCCTTTCTGTTGCATTTCCTGATAGACAGCCATTTGGTCCTGTGAATTCATAATATTGAATTCTGTATAATGAGGCTTCATGCGGTAAGAGAATTCTCCAGTATAGCTAATCTTATTCATTCCGGCTTTACCCTTTTTAGTTGTAACAACGATAACTCCTGCCATTGCCCGTGCTCCATAGATAGAGGTGGCGGAACCGTCTTTCAATATTTGAAAGCTTTCAATGTCGTCTGAATTTAATCCTGCAATAGCTGAACTGATCAGTGTGGTAGCATCTCCAGAAGAAAGCTGGTCGGCACTGACGTCTACTACGTCTTCCATAATAACGCCATCTACTACCCAGAGTGGTTTAGAGCTACCGTAAATGGATGTGGCACCACGGACACGAATTTTGGGAGCTGTACCAAATGTACCGGACACATTTTGGACTGATACGCCTGCCGCACGTCCTTCAAGTCCACGGCTTATTTCTGGAAGACCGTCCAATTTTACATTGTCGGCGGTTAAACTGGCCGCAGCACCCGTAAAAAGTCGTTTATCCACCTTCGTCATACCGGTTACTACAACTTCGTCAAGTACTTCCGAATCTGTTTTCATTACTATTTTCATCAGACCGGATTTAATTGCAATCTCTTGTGTTTGCATACCGATAAACGATATCTTCAAAGTTCTAGAAGAACTTGGTACGTCGCTTATGGTAAACTTGCCATCGATATCGGTGACTGTTCCCATTGTTGTACCTTTCACTAACACGGATGCGCCCACAACAGGTTGATCATCTTCTTCAGAAATGACGACACCTGTCACCTTCTTAGGTGTTTGGGCAATCACTAGACCTATGCTTGCCAGCAGGCAGGCCAATAACAGCATTAATTTTCTTTTCATAAACACGCTTTATTATTAATAATTAATAATCCGCTTATTTTATAAGTGTGATTTCACAAATATAAGCACATATTTATAAATACAAAACAAAATATGAAAATTTATTTGAAAATACTTGTATATTCATATTAATAGCAGGGATTGCTCTTTGTTTGCTATAATATATCATTTAGGAAGCATGCATTGTGCTTTATCGATTTTTAGACTGTCTAAATTGTCTTTATGTCACTATTATGATTGTATTACGATTGTTTAAGACAGTCAATAATAGAAAAAATATCTTAGCTATAGGTAATTTGTATAAAAATCATTTATTGACGAAGATGTACATTTTTGTTTATTACATCAAAAAGGATAAAACACCAAGTTCTTCTAGAACTTTGAAGATTAGTTATATCGGAATGAAAGCTCAAGAAGTTCCAATTAAAGCTGGAACGATGAAAGTTGTTTTGACACCAGATGCTGAAGTTTTGGAAGAAGTAGTAGTAACTGGTATGCAGAAGATGGATAAACGTCTCTTCACAGGAGCGGCTACGAAACTTTCTGCAGAAGGTGTGAAACTTAACGGTATGGCCGATATTAGTCGTGGACTTGAAGGACGTGCCGCCGGTGTATCCGTTCAGAATGTATCCGGAACATTTGGTACAGCCCCTAAAATTCGTGTACGTGGCGCAACTTCTATTTATGGTAGTTCCAAACCTTTATGGGTAGTAGATGGTGTGATTATGGAGGATGTAACTGAAGTAAGCGCCGACCAACTTTCCTCTGGAGACGCTGTAACATTGATTTCATCAGCAATTGCCGGTTTGAACTCGGATGATATTGAGAGTTTCCAGATTTTGAAGGATGGTTCTGCAACATCTATATATGGAGCACGAGCTATGGCAGGTGTAATTGTAGTTACTACTAAAAAAGGTAAAGCAGGAACGAATAGAATCAGCTATACAGGTGAATTTACTATGCGTATGAAGCCAAATTACCGTAACTTCAACATCATGAATTCGCAGGAACAAATGGGAGTCTACAAAGAAATGGCTAACGCAGGCTTTTTAAACTTCTCAGATTCGTTCAGGGCTGCTAACAGTGGTGTATATGGTAAAATGTACCAAATGATTAATAGTTATAATAGCAAAACAGGTCAATATGGTTTAGCAAATACTCCTGAAGCGCGAAATGCCTACTTACAAGAAGCAGAATATCGCAATACTGATTGGTTCGATATGTTATTCGATACAAATGTTTCGCAGAATCACGCCGTTAGCATGTCCTCGGGTAATGAAAAGGCCTCTTACTATACATCTTTGAGTATCATGTCCGATCCGGGATGGTCAAAACAGAGTTCTGTAAATCGCTATACAGCCAATATCAATGCCTTATATAATATATATAAGAATCTGTCGTTAAACTTGATAGGATCTGCTTCTTATCGTAAACAGAAGGCTCCTGGTACTTTGAGTGCAGAAACTAACGCTGTCACAGGTGAAGTTTCTCGTAGTTTTGATATCAATCCATATTCCTATGCATTGAATACTTCTCGCGCACTGGATGCAAACACGTTCTATGTACGCAATTATGCCCCGTTCAATATCCTTAATGAACTAGAAAATAACTACATGGATTTGAGTGTAGTTGACATGAAGTATCAGGCTGAATTGAAATGGAAACCTGTACGAAAAGTAGAGCTGGCTGCATTAGGTGCTTATAAATATGCAACAACGACACAGTCGCACCGGATAAAAGAACAGTCCAATCAGGCTATGGCATACCGTGCTATGGACGATGCTACTATGCGCGACCATAACTCATGGCTGTATACAGACCCGGATAAGACTAATTCATTGCCAGTAACAGTCCTGCCAGTGGGTGGCTTTTACCGCGAGACAAAATATTCTATGAATAGCTGGGACTTCCGTGGAACAGTCAGTTATAATGATGTATTCAATGAAGACCATATCTTTAATTTCTTTGGTGGTATGGAAGTGAATTCCGCCAATCGTTTAAAAACATGGTTTAATGGAGCAGGTATGCAGTACGATATGGGTATGCTGGCTTCTTATGATTATCTGTTCTTTAAACAAGGCGCTGAAGCGAATACAGATTATTACACCGTAGAGGAAACCCAAACCCGCGATGTGTCTTTCTTTGGCACAGCCACGTATTCCTACCAAGGCAAGTATACAATCAATGGAACTGTCCGTTATGAAGGCTCCAATAAACTAGGAAAAAGCCGATCAGCTCGTTGGTTGCCAACGTGGAATGTATCCGGTGCATGGAATGCCCATGAGGAAGCTTTTTTTGAATCATTGAAACCAACTCTTTCTAATTTAACTTTAAAAGCATCTTATTCGCTAACAGCAGATCGAGGACCTGCAAATGTAACAAACTCACGCGTAGTAATCAATAGTTATAATCCCTGGCGTCCGTTTTCAAGTGTAAGAGAACCCGGATTGGAAATCAGGAATCTTGAAAATAGCGAATTGACGTATGAAAAAAAACACGAATTGAACATCGGTGCGGAGGTTGGATTTATCAATAATCGAATAAATCTAGAATTCGACTGGTACAAGCGTAATAACTTTGACTTGATTGGTAACCTCAATACCATGGGTATTGGTGGTGAAGTTACCAAATATGCCAATGTAGCCAGTATGAAGTCTCATGGTGTGGAGTTCACTCTTTCAACCCGTAATATTGAAACGAAAGACTTTAAGTGGAGTACAGACTTTATTTTCTCCCATGCTAAGAATGAAATCACCAAACTGGAAACAACTAAACGTATCATTGATATGGTGACCGGCACTGGCTTTGGACTGGAAGGTTATCCGGTACGTTCACTTTTCTCGATCGACTATCAGGGACTGAACGAAAATGGTTTACCTACATTTATCAACCAGAACGGAGAATTAACGGTTAGCGATCTCAATTTCCAATCACGAGTAAAGGATTACTTGATATACGAAGGCTCGATTGATCCTACTATTACCGGTAGCTTCGGGAACACATTTAGTTATAAAAATTTCAGATTGAATGTCTTCATGACTTATTCATTTGGCAATGTCGTTCGTCTTGACCCGTCGTTCAAGGCAAAATATTCCGACCTCGACGCTATGCCGAAAGAATTTAAAAATCGTTGGACTCTCCCAGGTGATGAAAAATATACAGACATTCCGGTGATCGCTGATAAAAGACAGAACCAGCAAGATAATTATTTGAAATATTCATATAATGCTTATAACCGTTCCTCTGCGCGCGTGGCCAAGGGAGATTTTATTCGTATGAAAGAAATTTCATTGATGTATGATTTCCCTAAAAATTGGATTTCCGCAATCAAGATCAATAATTTGTCACTGAAATTACAGGCTACAAACCTGTTCCTTATCTATGCTGATAAAAAGCTGAACGGTCAAGACCCGGAATTCTATAACACAGGCGGTGTAGCTGCTCCTGTTCCACGCCAGTTTACACTAACATTAAGATTAGGACTATAATAACTTAAATGATTATGAGAATTATGAAAAGGATAAATCTATTATATATTGTTTTGACTGCCCTTTCTCTCAGTTCGTGTTCAGATTTCCTGGACACTTTACCAGATAATCGTGCAGAGATGAACTCAGCAGAGAAAGTGACAAGTTTACTGGTGTCCGCCTATGCAGACCATGCCCCTATCATGCTGATGGAATTTGGTACGGACAATGTCATGGATAACGGTTCGGAGTTTCCGGTTCGCTATCAAGGTCATGAAAACACTTATTTATGGAAAGATATTCCAACCACTGATAATGATGACCCAAAAGCTGTATTCGAGTCATATTATAAAGCGATTGCATCTGCCAATCAGGCTTTAAAATCTATAGAAGAGTTAGGTGACCCGGCAAGTCTGGCGCCCTATAAAGGGGAAGCGTTATTATGTCGTGCTTACTCTCATTTCACTCTTGCAAACGTTTTTTGTTTACCTTATAATCCAGAAACAGCAGACAAAGACATGGGATTGCCTTATGCTATTTCTCCTGAAACAACTCCGTTTGTAGCTTACGAGCGTGGAACAATGGCTCAGTTGTATGAACAGATCAACAAGGATATAGAGGAGGCATTACCTCTTATAAGTGACGATGCCTATACAGTTCCGAAATACCACTTCAACCGGAAAGCAGCTTATGCATTTGCTGCACGCTTCAATCTGTTCTATGTACATACTGATAAATCAAACTATCAGAAAGTTATTGATTATGCAACTATAGCATTGGGTAACCAACCGGCAAGTATGGTTCGTAATTTTACAAAATATTTGCCACTAGGTGCAGAAGATATTAAGAATGCCTATGTCCAAGCATCGGAACCGGCGAATTTCCTAATTATGCCTGCTTATTCGGCTATGGCGCGTTTGTTGGGTTCTTACGGCAAACGTTATGGACATTCACGCCCTGTTATTACTTATGAAACAATGTGGGCAGGTGGTCCGTGGGGAACCAATGGATCAAGCGGATTCCTTATCAGCAAGGCATATGGTAGCGATCAAGCTGTTCGTTTCCCGAAACTTGATGAGTTCTGGGAGGAAACAGATAAAGTTGCACAAACAGGTTTTGCTCATATTGTGACGGTTCCTTTCACAGCTGACGAAACGTTGCTTTGCCGTGCAGAAGCTTATGTATTCAAGGAGAGATACGATGAGGCTGCTGCCGACCTGAATATATGGCAGGTTGCACGCTGCAAAGAAAGTGTTACAATTGGAGGTAAATTGATGAATCTACAGACACTGACACCGGAAATTATCAATAACTTCTTTCAGAATCGAAAATATTGTCCTGTTGTATCAACCTCCGCTTCGGGGAATGACCGTACAATAAAAAAGCAACTCCATCCTCAGGGATTTACGGTTGCCGAAGGCGAACAAGAAAACTTTATCCAATGTATCCTTCATTTTCGACGTTTGGAGGGGTTGCATGATGGGTTACGCTGGTGTGACATCAAACGATATGGAATTGAAGTCGGACACAATCGCGAAGGTCTACCTGCTGACATCTTAAAGTCTGATGATCCTCGTCGTGCTATCCAGCTGCCTGCTGACGTAATAACCGCAGGACTTCAAGCTAACCCAAGATAATAACCTAAAAATTAAGTAAATATATGAAAATGATAAAATTGCTCATATGCTTTGCAATCATCACACTGATGGGGGCATGTAGTGAAGAGTCTTTAGATCCGAATAGCATCTTTGAGACAGAATCACCCGAAAGAAATGAATTTGATAAGTGGTTGTTGGAAAATTATACAATACCTTATAATATAGACTTCAAGTACCGTTATGACGATAAAGAATCAGATAATACCTACAAACTGATTCCGGCAGATTATGATAAATCCATTGCTCTGGCAAAGCTAATGAAGCACGTATGGATTGAATCATATAACGAAGCTACTGGAAATGAAGAATTTATGAAGCAATATACTTTACGGGTTATGCAATTAATCGGCTCACCTGCATATAATTCGACAGGGTCTATTGTTCTGGGTACTGCAGAGGGGGGAATAAAGGTAACTTTGTATAATGTTAATATCATAGACATTGACAATCCATATATTGATGTTGATTCTCCATTCTTTGACCGCACCAACCCCAATTCTGTTAGAGACCTCAATTATTGGTATTTCAAAACAATGCATCATGAATTTTGCCATATTCTGAATCAGTTAAAAGAATATACTACAGATTTTAATCTGGTGTCTCAGGCTGATTATAAATCCAGCGACTGGGTGAATCTGGATGACAAAGATGCTCCGGCATTAGGATTCGTTTCAGGATATGCCAGTAATGAAGCACGCGAAGATTTTGCTGAAATCACTAGTATATATGTAAGCCGCACTCCTGAAGCTTGGCAAAAGATTCTGGATGCAGGCGTAGTCAATGGTGACACTACGGGCAAAAATCGCATACTGACGAAATTAGGTTATGTGAAAGATTATTTCAAGACTACTTGGGGGATTGATTTAGATGTTCTGCGTGATATTGTATTGAAACGTTCGTCAGAAGTGAAAGACCTCGATTTAAGAACTCTTAATTGAATGAAAGTATGAAAAAGATAATCAATATACTAATTATATCTTTGACGGTCATCTTGTACGCTTCGTGTACACCGGAAGAAAATGATATCTTTCCGGAATCGTCAGCAAATCGAATTGCAGCCGCTTTAAAAGCGGATAAGGACATATTGACCAGTGCTAAAAATGGCTGGTTAATTGAATATTACCCGTCATCCTCACAAGCTTACGGAGGGTTTAATTTATTGGCCTTATTTACCGAAGACGGCAAAGTTACCATAGCTGGTGACATTGCTAATCCCGATAACACAGCTATCAGTACGTATAATTTGATTCAAAGTGCAGGACCGGTGCTGACGTTCGATACGTACAACGAGATTCTTCATTTTTTCTCTGATCCTAAAAATCCATCAGGTATTGGGACAAACGGTAAAGGTATGGAGGGCGATCATGAATTTCTAATCATGGAAGCTTCTAAGGACAAAGTTATCCTTCAGGGACGCAAAACGTTGAATAGGATCGAAATGACTCCTGTCGCTGCCGATTTAGTCTGGAAAGACTATATAGCCAGTATTCAGGAACTGGAAGAAGCTGCATCATTTGGCGTGTATGCATATATCGTAGACAAAACCGTAGTTTCAGTATCAACAAACTTACGAAATCTTTCTATGTCTTACGAAGAAGACGGTGAGTTGAAAGAAATAGGCGTTCCTTACATCGTTACTCCTACCGGATTCAAGTTTTATAGAACATTAGACATCGGAGGAGTGCCCGTAGATGAACTGATCTACAAAGAATCGGAAAAAGCACTGGTTTCTCCGGATGGTAAGGCAAAGCTCATCTTTCCGCCTGCAATACTTTCGGGTAAATGGTATATGGCATATAGCCAGTTGGGTGCTTATGGCAAACAATGCTGGGATATAGTTAATGCCGGAAATCCTGATGAAGATCTTTACTACGTCTATTTGAACGAAGGTAGTCTTACATTTGGCTGGAACCCCAGAGGAACGACTTCTTTATATTCAGGAACGTTAGGATTATCCAGTACATTTGATGACAGTCATGTTACGTTTAGTTATAATGGTGTAAATGCAGGAAATGGTAACTACTATATGGCTAATGTAGAAGATTTCTCATATATCTTGTATCCATTTGAACAGGTTACTTTTACAATCACAATGGATGATCCGGAACACCCGACAAAGATTACCTTACAAGATGTAGATGATCCTACAAATACGATTGTATTGAGTAATAAAGTTATCTATTATCCATCAGAAAAATAAGACCGAAATAAGCAAGCGAGTTTATATTTAGCTAAATACTCTCTTTTAAAAGATTTAGCTTTATATTAATTGTTGGAGCTGTTTTCTCACGAAAACAGCTCCTTTTTTCTTTATCTTATTTTTCTACTTCTGATTAAAAACACCTGAACTAAAATCATATTCTCAGAAAGATTCGTATATTTACGCATACAAAATATTAAACTTATAATTATGCGTATGAAAACGATTCTCTTCCGATTAACATGGCTAAATACATTCCTACTATTGATCTCCACAATATATGCCCAAAGCAATTATCGCCCGGGATTTATCATCACCCTTCAAAAAGATACAGTATACGGAGTTATTGACTACCGTACGGATAAAATAAATGCAACACGCTGCGTTTTTCTTCCACAAGATAATAGTGGTGACAAACCTATTACTTATCACCCTTTTGATATTCTAGGATACCGTTTTACAGATGATGGTAAGTACTATGTTTCCAAGAACGTGGAATTGCAATATGGCATCCCAAAGCCCGTATTCCTCGAATATCTGCTACAAGGAATGAAAAGCCTGTACTACTATGAGACAGAAGATGACATACCTGTCTACTTTGTCGAAGACCATAATACTCTTGTAAAAATAGATGCACCCAAACTATCCAGACAGACTACCAGTATGCAGTTTAAAGACCAGACCGACCGATATATCCCGCTTTTGCACTACGCATTCAAGGATTGTCCGAGCCTGGCACCCAAGATTGACCGGGCACGTTTCAATCGCAAGGAAATGATGAGAATTACTAAGGAATATCATTATGCAATGTGCACCAGCAACGAAGAGTGCATCGAGTTTGAAGCGAAAGAAGATAAACGCTCGATACAACTGGACGTTACTCCTTATGCAGGAGTCATACAATACAAAGTTCCATCAGGCAGTTCGATCGGACTCTATAGCTCACCCGATTTATCTTATCTGGCAGGAGTTACTTTAGCTATCAGCAACAGACGGTGGATGAGTTCGCTCAGTGGCTGCTTTGATCTGTCTTTTTCACGCATCGCATCTTCTGCAAAATCATTTAGCGATTATAATAATTCATATTATACATACAAACATAGCGGAACAATGCTTTCAGGCAAACTGGGAATACGCTATACTTATCCGAAAGGAATAGTACGACCATTTGCCGAATTAGGATTGGACGTCAGCGGAATGGTCAATGCTAAAATAAAGACTAATGATAAAAGCGAGAGATGGCTGGATGGTGTTTATCCAGGCTATTATGCTAATGCGGGAATAAATTTCAAACTTTCGCAAAAGAAAAAGCAAATGATATGTGTGCGTGCTCAATTCAAGGGTTTAAGAGACATGATGGAGAAATCCGCCCTCGTTAATGGCTGGTCAGGAGTGATAGGATATACATTTTAGCTACTATTTTATTCGCCTGTATAATACTCACATTAGGAAATTCTCTAAAAAACCGTTTCTCTTGCTATACCCACATTCTACCTTACAACAAAACTCCCCTTATTTTCAGCCTTTCGAATGAAATAAGGAGAGCCTTATATAACTGGGTTATCAGCCATTAACACTTGACTTTTCAGGTATTAATAACTGACGCGACAAGTATTAATACCTGAGAAGTCAGATATTAAGACCTGTCGTGACATATTAGAACGTTTGTACCAGAGTTTATTAACTACCGTCTTAGTAAGTCACCGTCAACGGTGTACGCACCTTCTGCGCATACTCAGCCATATACGCATTCCACGCATCAACCGTCTTGATAGCAGCCTTATCCCAGGCAGAACCCCAGTAATAAGTGTATTCCGAGCCCGGTTCATACTCGCTGATTGCCAGTACATGACCGTCAGCTCCACCGCGCAGCTCCTTCTTCTCCTTTTCCGGGAAAAGAACCGTCTTTGCCTCTTTTACCAGTGAAGGAAATGCAGCGCCGATAAATATCTTACCGTTACCGCCGCTTCTGTCGGTTGTAGGGTCTACATAGGTGATATAGCCGTTTGCAGCGTCTGCTGTAACCACACCGTCCGGTTCACGAAGAACGATTCCGGTAGTCACAGCCATCGCTTCTTTCAGATTAGTATACGAAACAACGGTTTTATTCAGGTAAGAACCAGCATCCAATGTGATGACACGCGTTTCCACCACGTTAGAATCGCCACGAACAGTCAACGGATTAAATTCCAGCTTCACTGTGAAACGCAGCGGGCCATTATCAAGGATTTCCTGTGTCCGATAGCAATAAGGATAGATAATCGTATCACCCGCCATCAGAGCGGCTGTACCGCAGCCCAGCGTAGGACCTACGGCATAACAATCCATCCCGTAGCCGTGGTCAATGTGATAAGAGATGGCATTTTGCAGTTCGGCAGCCGCTTTAGGGTCTGTCTTTTTCAGTTCGGCAATTCTGGCACGCTTTTCCTTATCCAGTTCTTCAGCGTAAAGGCTTTCAAGAATCGGTTCCGTAGTGTTATACTTCGTAAAGAGGTCGTAGCCGAAACCACGTTCACCACGCTTCTGCAAGGCAGGGCCATAGGCACGGTATCCGCCCAGGTCATTCTCCCATGCCACGTCGTCCAGACGTTCGGGATAATAGCGGCCGCAGGCAATTACATTATACGGGTCGGGAGTACCGGATTGGATAGTATAAGTGGCTGTGCCATTTGCTTTCACCGTAGCCGGGAAAACCACTTTCTCGTCATACGTCACTTGATAAGGTACTTGCTGACCATCTTCACCAAGCACTACGATCTGGGCCGTATCAGCCAGCTGCAGCTTGGCTGTAACGTCACTCATCGGAACTTCAACCATTTCACCTGTGCGCTCCAACGCCAAAGGATTGGTTACTGTAACCGTCATTGACTGCTTGCTGTCAGCACAAGAGGCAAAACCCATCAGGGCAATAGCAGCCAGAATAAATATCTTCTTCATATTATACACAACAAATAAGGGGATAGAATCAGGTAAAAAACGAAAGGGGGATCAATGTAAACCGTAAACTATTCAACAGAAAAACGATAAGGTGACAGGCGGTAAAGAATCTCCTTACCACCCTATCACCTTATAATAATCTCTTGTTATCGTTATTTCGGCTGTTTTCCGATATAAGCCAGGATACCACCGTCTACGTAAAGGACATGACCGTTTACAGCGTTAGAAGCCTCAGAAGCCAGGAATACGGCAGGACCAGTCAGTTCTTCCGGATCCAACCAACGGCCGGCAGGAGTCTTGGCGCAGATGAATGAATCGAACGGGTGACGGCTTCCGTCTGCTTGTTTCTCACGAAGAGGAGCAGTTTGCGGAGTAGCGATATAACCCGGGCCGATGCCGTTACACTGAATGTTGTATTCACCATATTCAGAGCAGATATTGCGGGTCAGCATCTTCAGACCACCTTTGGCAGCAGCGTAAGCCGATACAGTTTCACGACCCAGCTCAGACATCATAGAACAGATGTTGATGATTTTACCGGCACGCTTCTTCATCATGGCAGGCAACACAGCCTTAGAAACGATGAACGGAGCGTTCAAGTCGATATCAATCACACGACGGAAGTCAGCAGCTTCCATTTCGTGCATAGGAACACGGCGGATAATACCGGCGTTATTAACAAGGATATCAATCGTACCTACTTCTTTCTCGATAGTAGCAACCATTGCCTGAACAGCCGGTTCGTCTGTTACGTCGCATACATAACCGTGAGCTTTAATTCCCTTTTCAGCATAGGCAGCCATGCCTTTGTCTACCAACTCCTGGTTGATGTCGTTAAAACATACAGTAGCGCCTTGTTCTGCGTAAGCAGAAGCAATTGCAAAACCGATACCGTAAGAAGCACCTGTAACGAGAGCTACTTTACCTTTCAAAGAAAAATTCAAATACTGATTCATAATTTTTTGTTATTAAATGATGAAAACTATTGTAGTTGTTTATTTTAAATCTGTAATTAATGAGAAGTCCTGATCGCCATAATCGAGGTTTTCACCGCCCATACCCCAGATAAAGGTATAGTTATGGGTAGCCGCAGCCGAGTGGATCGACCATTCGGGAGACAGAACAGCCTGATCGCCCTTCATCCATACGTGACGAGTTTCGTCCACCTCACCCATAAAGTGGCAGATAGCGTGCTCTTCGGGGATTTCGAAGTAGAAGTAAGCTTCCATACGACGGCTGTGCACGTGGGCAGGCATCGTGTTCCATACGCTTCCCGGGGCAAGTTCCGTCATACCCATCTGCAGCTGACAGGTAGGCAATACCTGATTGACCAGCATCTTATTGATGTTACGGTGGTTGGAACCTTCCAACGAGCCCATTTCAGCCACTACGGCATCCGCTTTCGTCACTTTACGGTCGGGATAGTTGCGGTGTGCGGTCAGTGAGTTGAAATAGAATTTGGCAGGATTGGAAGCGTCTTTGCTTTCGAACGTCACCACACGGTCGCCCGAACCAAGGTAGAGGGCTTCTTTATAGTCAAGTTCGAAAACCGCATCTCCGGCTTTCACTACGCCCGGTCCGCCTACATTGTAAATACCCATTTCGCGACGGGTCAGGAAGAACGGAGCCTTCAGCGGGTCGATCGCTTCGAGTGTCAGCACCTCTCCTACCGGAAGCGCGCCGCCTACAACCATACGGTCGTACATGGAGTACACCATATTCACTTCGTTGGGAACAAATATTTTTTCGATTAAGAAATCGCGACGGATTCTTGCAGTATCATAACTTTTTGCATCCTCGGGATGCGCAGCATAGCGAATTTCATAGTTCGTTTTCATACCTTATTTATTTATAGTTATTGAATAAGTTCTCTATTCTACGTGCACTTCGTTTACGTACACGATGCAAAAATAGCAAAAGAAAACGGGTTTACCTTGCAATTTTGTTCCAATTATCCACCAAAAATGTCCAGAATCCGTGCAATGTATACTTTTTTAACGAACTATAATACGTTTTGGGAGAGATTTCTACTTAATGCAATGAAAAAAAGAAAGAAGCCTCTATCTCTCGAGCCGCAAGAACAAATAATATAAAATATAGAACAAGAAAAAGTATCTAATTTGCCAATTCAGCTAATAATTAGCAGTCTACACCGTTAAAATTGCATAAATAGGAGGCAATGTATTATAACACTAATTATAATATATTAGTTTTGTAAATGTTTAAATAGCAAGCAAAATCAACAAATACGTCAAGATATACAACTTATGACAATTATTAAAAGACGGACAGAAGATACTTTAATAAAGATAGGAGTGATATGCATTTACATGCTTCTATCCATTAACCTAACTTATGCCCAAATAAAAAATATAACAGGAATCATCATTGATGAGGAAAGCCGGGAACCATTGACAGGTGCTTCTGTCACAGTGAAAGGCAGTCGGCAAGGCTGTATTTCAGATCTGGATGGAAAGTTTAGTCTTCAACCAACCCTCCCCGGACAGCAAATGCTGGTTATTTCTTACATAGGATACCAAACTATCGAAGTGCCTGCCCGGCATAATATGATGGAAATCCGGTTGCGTCCGAACGTGAACGAACTGGATGAAGTAGTAGTGCAGGTAGCGTATGGCACTGTCCTCAAAAGATCAATTACCGGGGCTGTTTCCGTAGTGGACAGTAAGCAAATCGAAATGCGTCCGGTCAGTTCTGTTATCTCCGTGCTCAACGGAGCAGTACCGGGGCTACAGACAATTGACGGAGTGGGGCAGCCTGGTATCGAAGCGGAAGTCCGGATCCGGGGATACAGTTCGGTGAACGGAAGCAATAAGCCGCTTTACGTGGTAGACGGTATGCCCTATACGGGATGGATCACCGATCTTAATCCGGCAGACATAGAAAGCGTCAGCGTACTGAAAGATGCTGCTTCATGCGCATTGTACGGTAGCCGGGCTTCGAATGGTGTGATTTTAATTACCACCAAAAAGGCGAAGAAACAGGGAGTTTCTCTTCAACTGGACATTCGCCACGGCTTCAGCGCGCGTGGACAGGGTGATTACGAACGTATGAATGCCAATCAATTCATGGAAACGATGTGGCAGGGGTATCGCAACCAGCTTATCAGCAACGGCAGTAGTCCCGAAGAAGCGACCATCGCCACCAACAATGACATTATCAGCAAAGTAGGAATCAACATCTATAACAAAGCCGATAATGCCCTTTTCGATGCAAACGGTCATCTGGCATCCGACGCCCGGATACTGGACGGATATAAGGACGATCTCGACTGGTATTCTCCCTACACACGTAACGGTCACCGCCAGGAATACAACCTAAGCGGAGAATCCGGCAATGAAAAGAACCGGATCCGTTTCTCGCTAGGCTATCTTAATGAAGACGGATATACCAGGAAAAGTGATTTCAATCGTCTTAGCGGCTCACTCAACGCTGACTTCACCCCACGCCCATGGCTAAAAACGGGCTTGTCGCTCGGAGGCACTCACCAGAAAACGAACTGGGATATAGGAGCCGCCGGAAGTGCGCAATCCAATAACCTGTCGAATGCATTTTACTTTGCACGGAGAATAGCACCTATCTATCCGGTGCACCTCCACTATACAGAGGATGTATTTGCCAGCGACGGCTCATTGCTTCATTCCAAAGGAGATTATATCCTGAACGAAGAAGGCGGAAAACAATATGATGACGGTTCGGAAAGCCGTTCGGAATCGGATGCCGCCAGCAATGGACGCCATCTACTGTGGGAAAGCGAAAAGAACAAGTTGTGGAACGCTGCCAATACCTTGCAAGGAAATGCCTATGTGGACGTTTCTTTCCTACGCGATTTTACATTCTCATTGAAAGGCAATATCAGCCTGCGCAATATCGAGGACAGCCAATACGGAAATGCGGAAATAGGCGCTTACAAGGACACTGGTTTTATCAGCAAGATCGATCAGGAATATAAGGAATACACCCTGCAACAGCTACTGGCATGGAAACACCAGTTCGGCAGGCATTTCGTAGAATGGATGGTGGGGCACGAGAACTATGATTACAAGCTTAATTTCGACGCCATACAGAAAAAGAATGAGAGCTTTCCCGGAATAGACGAACTTTCAAATTTCACCACCACAACTTACAGTGAGGGATATAAAGACACCTATCGTACAGAGGGTCACTTCACACGGGCCCGGTATGACTACAACGAAACTTATTTTGCCGAAGCTTCTTTCCGGCGCGACGGTTCCTCCATCTTCCATACAGACCATCGCTGGGGTAACTTTTGGAGCGTAGGTATCGGCTGGATGCTTTCCAACGAAGCGTTCCTGAAAAACGTGTCGTGGCTGAACCGCCTCAAGTTACGGGTTTCTTACGGGCAAGTGGGAAACGATAACTTCGGAAGCAGTAATGGCCTGTACCAGTGGATGTCTCTCTACGGCTCTGCCGTCAACGGTGGAGAAGCCGCTTACTACAAAGTGCAGAACGAAAACCTGGAACTAAAATGGGAAACGAATTCTTCGCTGAATATCGGTCTGGAAACTCGTCTTTTCAACCGTGTGAACCTAAGTTTCGAATACTATAACAAGCATTCGGACGACTTGCTGTTCAAGTTTATCCAACCACTATCTGCCGGTGCCACTGACTCATCGACAGGCCTTTCCACCGTCTGGCGAAACATTGGAGACGTTTCCAATAAAGGATGGGAATTCTCTGCCGACGGGGATATCATCCGCAACCGGGAATGGGAATGGAATGTAGGTTTGAACCTTTCCAAAGTGAAAAACAAGATCGGAAAACTGCCGGATAAAGATCGGGAAGAGGGAATTACGAACGGAGATTTCCAGAAGTTCAAAGAGGGACACAGCATTTATGAATTCTGGCTGTACCAGTATGCTGGCGTAGACCAGATGACAGGTCGCAGTGTATATCTGCCGGACTTCAACGCTTATTACATTGCCGGAGAGGATGGAAAAACACCCGTAAACGGAGAAGAGAGCACCGAAGGTAAAAATCCGATTCCGACAGACAGTTGGGTAGACATCAACGGACAATATTATACAGGCGACCCGAGATATGCACGCAAAGACTGGTCGGGCAGTTCATTACCGAAGATAAACGGCTCGGTCACCACCTCTCTCCGCTGGAAAGACCTGACTCTGTCCGCCCTGATGATTTTCAGTTGCGGTTCCAAAGTCTTCGACCAGCCTTATCAGACTCTGACATCGGTAGGCGTACATTCATTGACTCCCGATTTACTGAATGCATGGACAGCAATCCCCGAAGGCATGACGCCCACATCGCCCAACCGTCTCGATCCATCGGGTATTCCGCAAGTGAATCTGGATGCAACGATCAATGGATATAACAGCCAGAAAGCATCTACACGCTATATTGTAAGCGGTGACTATCTAAGCATCAAGAACATCACCCTCTCCTATCGCCTGCCCGCCACATGGAGCAAACGATTGACACTCGGCGGCATCCGTTTGCATGCTGCCATAGAGAATGTCGCCCTGTTCAGCAAACGCAAAGGGCTGAACCCGGTACAGACTTTTGACGGAATCGTCAACAATTATACGAGTATCGCCCGTGTTTTCTCGTTCGGAGTCAACATTAACTTATAGCCTTATGAAGAAAAAAGCCATACACATGAAATTCCTGAATCACTCCATAGGATTCTGCCTGCTCCTGACGCTGTTGTGTTACTCCTGCGCCAGCGACTATCTGGATACCGCCCCTACCAATCAGGTATCTCCTGCCGATTTATTCAAGGATGAAGCGTACGCTGCCTATGCTGTCAGCGGATTGGAGAAGTTGATGAAAACCACTTACCCCACTAATAAACTCGATGGCGTGTCATTCAACGGTGAAGGATCTGTCAAACTGATGTATGCCGAGTATCAGGGGGCTGACATGTATTGTCCCCGCAACAATTTCTATACGATATTCAACGGGGCTTCTCATGCCATACCTACCAGTAGTTACACGGAGTATATGTGGCATTATTACTACAAAGTAATCAGTAATGCCAACGCTATTATAAATTATGTCGACCCCGAAGGTAGTCATAAATTCAAATATATTTATGCGCAGGCACTAACCTACCGTGCCTATTGTTACCTGCAACTGCTGCAGTTCTACTCGCCACGCTGGTGCGATTCGCAAAACGGCAGTGCTGAAGGGGTGGTTCTCCGGCTCAATACATCTTCTACCGGCGACTGTCCTCTTTCTTCTATGCTGGCCTGTTACGAACAGATTTACAACGACCTTAACCAGGCCATCACCTATTATCAGGCATCCGGAATTGCCCGCAAAGAAGACGAGAATCACAAAATCAATGTGAATGCCGCTTACGCCACCTATGCCCGTGCCGCACTCACCCGTGAGGATTGGAGTACTGCCGCCCATTACGCTGCACTAGCACGTGCCGGTTATCCGCTTATGAATGCCGATGAATATTTCGACGGATTCAGTACCGTCAACCGCGAATGGATATGGAGTATCTATGACAGTGAAGAAGAATCGCTGGGAAACTCATCCCTCGCCGCACGCCTTGCATACAACTCCTCCTCTACTCTTGTATGCACTTATCCGGCCTGTATCAACCGTGAACTGTACGATGCATTACCGGAAAGTGATATCCGCAGGGGACTTTTTCTCGATCCGCTCGAATATACTTATAACACGGGTGGTATAACAAACAATGGTCTGGGCGGAAGTGCACTCACCAGTTACGCCCAAGGGTTGCATCCCGACCTGAATACTTCGGCAAAAATATACGCTTATATGTCGTTCAAATTTAAGTGTATCGACAAAGTAGGTGCCATGCCTTTCAATCTTTTCCGCAGTTCGGAGATGTATCTCATCGAAGCAGAAGCCAACTGCCACCTGACGCCTTCAAAAGAAGCGGAAGCAAGGCAATTACTGAAAGAACTGATCCGCGACAGCGGACGCGACCCTCAATATACTTGCGACAAGAGCGGTCAGGCACTGCTCGACGAAATAAAGTTCTACCGCCGCATCGAACTATGGGGCGAAGGATTCAGCTGGTTTGACTTCAAACGGCGCAAAGACACCATCGTACGCCACACCTTCGAAGACGGAGGAAACTACATGACCAACGCAGCCGTAACTATCAACCCGGAAGACGCCAACAACTGGATGTGGGTGATTCCCGCCAAAGAATACGAATATAACAATGCCATAAATAAACAATAAGAACACTGTAAATCCATAGTAATCAAGATGAAAATAGTCAGGTATATCAGTATATGTTTGTTGTTCACCTTTATCGGATCTCTCCTTCCAACCAAGGCGCAGGACAATCCGTACAAGATAGACCACTCTCTTTATCTACTTTATGAGGAGGCAACTAAACACCGTAACAACGCAACCGGACTGGAAATAGCTGATACTATCTATACCAAAGACATCCGGATCAACGATAAAAAGGCACAATGCCTCGCTCTTACCATTCCGGTAATCTACTATTTCAATAATGGGAAAACGGAATTACTGGAGAAAGCAATCAGCAGGCTTCAGGAGATATCCCGAAAGAACAACTACCTGCAATATTACTACTTTGGCAGCATCTACAAAGTTAATTACCTGATGAACACAGGTAATACCCTGCGTGCGCTCCAGGAGGCTGAATTGACTAAAGAACAGGCATTTGCCGACGACTATCCCTACGGTATCTCCACTTGCCTGCGAATGATGGGAAACATTTACTTTGCGCGCAGGGAAAACCGGACGGCACTGGATTACTACCAACAATCGCTGGTATACACACAGGAGAAGCTCCCTGAGCAGGATATATCTTATATATACTGGAACATATCCATGCTCCAACAAAACCTGAAACAATATGAAGCAGCCTACGAAAATGCCGAGAAAGGAATCAAGTGTGCCAAGACTTCAACCAACAAATATGCCTGTATGCTGCGTAAATGCACACTTTTATACGCGCTCGACAGGGAGGAGGAATTCAAAAGCTATTATCAGGAATGTTTAAAAGCGACCGAAAAACATGGTGAAACCAGAAGGAATGAACTGAATAAGTTGAAGATATACAATTATATACTCAACCAACAATATGATAAAGCGCATGCTCTCGCCGACTCCACCTCTATCTTACATGAGAGAATAGCTTTTCAGGCAAATATTTACGCAAAAGAGCAGAAGTACAAAGACGCTTACCAAGCGCTTCAGAAGCTCCAGAGTTTACAGGATTCTCTGAACCAACTCATACAGACTGCCGACCTGTCGGAACTGAATGTGCGTATCGGCAACGAACAACTGAAAAGAAAAGCGCAAGCCTTGCAGCTGGAAAACACACAATTAAACCTGCAAAAGACAACGCTCGAACTGCAGCAAACGAAATCGCAAGTGGAAATCGAGAAGATGAACGCCGAAAATAACGAGCTACTACTAAAAAACCGTAACCTGGAGCTCGCACAATTCAAAGCGGAAACCGAACGTACACAGAGTCTTATGGTAGCTAAACAGGCAGAATCCGAACGCCAGCTGATGATATTGAAATTCATCCTGATATTCTTCTGTTTCTTTGCCATAGCCCTCACGCTCTACCTTTATCTACGCAGAAAATCAATCAGACAACTGCAAGAGAAGAACGAAGAACTGACGATTGCCCGCGACCGTGCCGAACAGGCAGACAAGATGAAGACTCATTTCATGCAGAACATGAGCCACGAAATCCGTACCCCGCTCAATGCCATCGTAGGATTCTCACAATTATTATCCAACCCGGATCTGCCATTGGAAGATGAGGAAAAGCTAGAATTCAGCTCGCTCGTCCAACACAACTCCGAACTGCTCACCACGCTTGTCAACGATATTCTTGACCTTTCCGCACTGGAAAGCGGCAAATACACCATGAACCTGACTTCCTGCCATTGCAACGAAATGTGCAGGCTCATACTCTCTACCGTAATGGATCGAAAAGCGGAAGGAGTGAAGCTTTATTATACCTCCGAAGTGGCAGACGATTTCCAGATCACCACAGATGAACAACGCCTGCAACAAGTGCTTATCAACTTCCTTACCAACGCAGAGAAGCACACAGAAAAAGGGGAAATCCATCTGCATTGTTCACTGACCGAGTATCCCGACAGAATCACGTTCTCTGTCAGCGACACCGGGCCGGGCATCCCTGCCGACAAGATGGATAGTGTATTCGAACGCTTCAAGAAGTTGGATGAGTTCAAACAGGGATCAGGACTGGGACTGAATATATGCCGCACCATAGCCGAACGATTACATGGAGAAGTCAAAGTAGACAAGAGCTACACCAATGGCGCACGTTTTCTGCTTATACTTCCATTAAAATAAGATTAGCTATTGACTTTCCTCTTTTTATTTTGTATCTTTGAGGAACAGAAAAAGAAAAAAGCAATATGAGTTATATAAAAATCAAGACATAATAACACATTATCAAAACATATATTTCCATATATGGAAGAACCGAATGGGAGAAAATCAGTATTGATTTTCTCCCATTTTGTATATATAAATCCCACATATTCCAATAATTCTCTGAAAATAGTTTCTAATAAACTCAGATACCGTTCTTAATAAACTCTCTCACTATTTATTAAAAACGGTATTTGGATTTATTATAGAAATGTAAATATATTGTTGCTAACAATATAGAAGTCTATTCAAAGATGAGTAAGGCAAACATCGAAACAGTCAATATTACGTACAAATAAGCTATAACAAATTTCGGCTCAGTTGTAATTCTTGGGGGGTGGATTAACATTTGTTAATTTCTCTTTATGCATACACCTTTGCTAATCTATACAGAAAGAACCTCTTATCTACTACTCCACGAAATGAAGCCCTAAATGCTTTAATTTTTGCAT